>WSSedL1CaDRAFT_10000671_pt1 | contig 23163 bp, 20 predicted proteins | sample WetSurSL1Cattail_FD_9464 | JGI IMG/M metagenome (IMG submission 9464)
CAGTTGCTTGAGCCGGGAACCCCGGCCGCCCGCCAACACCAGGGCCACCGTGTGACGCACCAATTGGTGCGATTCCAGGGCCGTTTGTATCTCGTTCACCATGCTTTTGTCTCGCTTTCGTTTTTATGAGCTGCTTTGGATCAAATACTCAGGTGGTCACGGTCGGGGCCGCCATGCCGGTGCGCGCCTTCACCTCGGCCAACTGCTCAGCCACGGCAATCAGGTCCGCCAGGGCCACTTGTGCCGGAACATCCTGGCGCGCAGGATCGGCCTCATAACTCTCCAGATAAATGCGCAGCGTGGCGCCCTCGGTGCCGGTGCCCGACAGTCGGAAGATGACCCGTGCGCCGTCTTCAAAAATGACCCGCGCCCCTTGTTTGGCCGACACCGATCCATCCACCGGGTCGGTGTAGGCAAAATCGTCGGCCAGCGCCACCCGACGCGCCCCAAACAAGCGCCCCGACAAGCTGGGCAGACTGGTGCGCAAGTCCTGCATCAACGCCTCCGCCACGGCCGTGGGAATTGCCTCATAGTCGTGGCGCGAGTAGTAATTTCGGCCATAAGTGACCCAATGTTCACGCACCAGGGACTCGACCGAACGACCTGTGGCACCCTGCAAACTCAGCCAGAACAAAATCGCCCACAAGCCATCTTTTTCGCGCACATGGCTTGAACCGGTGCCATAACTTTCCTCACCACACAAGGTGACACGCCCGGCATCAAGCAGGTTGCCAAAAAACTTCCAGCCGGTAGGAGTCTCAAAACAAGCGATGCCCAGTGCCTTGGCCACCCGGTCCACAGCTGCAGAGGTCGGCATCGAACGGGCTACCCCCAGCAAACCGTCGCTGTAACCAGGGATCAGCCGGGCGTGCGCCGTCATCAGCGCCAGACTGTCCGAAGGTGTCACCACAAAGTTACGCCCCAGCACCATGTTGCGGTCCGCATCCCCATCCATCGCAGCACCAAAATCAGGCGCATCAGCAGCCATCATGTGGGTGATCAGTTCTTCGGCATTGACCGGGTTCGGATCCGGGTGCAGGCCACCAAAATCTTCCAGCGGTGTGGCGTTGACCACGGTACCCGCTGGTGCACCCAACTCAGCCTCCAAAATGGCTTTGGCATACGGACCACCCACGGCATTCATCGCATCCACACGCAGAGTGAAGCCCTTTTTGAACAACCCACGCAACATGTCGAAGTCAAACAGGCCGCGCATAACGGCGGCGTAATCGGCCACGGAGTCAATCACCTCCACCTGCATCTGCTCCAGCTGACAGTTGCCCAGGTTGTCGATGTTGATATCTGGCGCGTCGCTGATACGCAGCTGGCTCAGGGTCTGCGTGCGGGCGTACACCGCCTCGGTCAGGGTCTCATTGGCTGGACCACCATTGCTGGCGTTGTACTTGATGCCGAAGTCACCGTCTGGTCCACCCGGGTTGTGGCTGGCCGAGAGCACGATGCCACCAAACGCCTGACGCCGACGAATCACTGAACTCATGGCGGGGGTTGACAAAATACCGCCCTGGCCCAACAACACCCGCTGCACGCCGTTGGCCGCAGCGAGCTTCAAGATGGTCTGAATGGCTGCCCGGTTGAAGAAACGCCCGTCGCCCCCCAACACCAGGGTCTGGCCTTGCAGCGCTGTGCCAACNTGGCCATTCGGTGTTATCCCATTGAGCACATCAAACAATGCCTGGACAAAATTTTCCAGGTACCTGGGCTGCATGAATACAGTCACTTTTTTGCGAAGACCGGAGGTGCCTGGGCGCTGCCCGGCAAAGATTTGGGTGGGCAGGTTTTGAATGGCCATGATGCGGTGTATCCTAGGTGGCTGCTACAAAGAAAGCTACAAAAACAGGTGCACTGAATCGCGCTGCAGATGGGCCAAAAGCCTTGCCGCTGCGTTTTGAATTTAGCACCAATGCCCTCTTCGGAACAGAGGCCAAGGCCCTCTAAAATGGATATAAACCGCTTCAAATTGACGTGGCTCAATGAAAGCAAACATAGCGGATTGAGCTAGATCAAACCCCCTATCCGGCCCCGCGCCCAGACCCGAGAATTTCCTGTGACTTACGCCTTTGAAACCCGCCGCCGCCGCACCTTTGCCATCATCTCCCACCCGGACGCGGGTAAAACCACGCTGACCGAAAAGCTCTTGCTGTTCTCGGGTGCGATCCAGATCGCCGGTTCAGTAAAAGCCCGCAAGGCCACGCGCCACGCCACCAGCGACTGGATGGAAATCGAGAAACAACGCGGCATCTCGGTGGCCTCCAGCGTGATGCAGATGGTCTACCGCGACTATGTGATCAACCTGCTCGACACCCCCGGTCACAAGGACTTTTCCGAAGACACCTACCGCGTGCTGACCGCCGTGGACTCGGCGCTGATGGTGATTGATGCGGCCAACGGGGTTGAATCGCAAACCCGACGCCTGATCGAGGTCTGCCGCCAGCGCGACACCCCCATCATCACCTTCGTCAACAAGATGGACCGTGAAGTGCGTGACCCGCTCGACATCCTCGACGAGGTTGAGCGTGAACTGGGCATGCCCTGTGTGCCGATGACCTGGCCGGTTGGCCAGGGCAAAACCTTTGGCGGCATCATCAACCTGCGCACCCAGATCATGACGGTGTTTGAGTCGGGGTCTGAGCGCCTGCCGCACGACTTTGATGCCATGCCGCTGTCTGACCCGGCCGCGCTGGAGGCGCGTTTTGGCAGCGAATGGCTCACGGCACTGGAGAGCATGGAACTAGCCACCGGCGCCTCACCCGCGTTTGACCGCGAAGCCTTTTTGGCAGGCAAACAAACCCCGGTGTTTTTTGGCTCAGGCGTCAACAACTTCGGGGTGATGGAGGTGCTGGACGCGCTGGTCGACCTGGCGCCCTCACCTGGCCCACGCACCAGCAGTTTTGTGGTCAACAAACAGCCGGTGATCAAAGAGGTGCAACCCGAGGACGACGCCTTCAGTGGTGTGGTGTTCAAGGTACAGGCCAACATGGACGCCAACCACCGTGACCGCATCGCCTTTGTGCGCATGGCCAGCGGCAAATACACACCCGGCATGAAACTCAAAGTGATGCGCACTGCCAAGGAGCTGCGCCCGACCAGTGTGGTGACCTTCATGAGCCAGCGCCGTGAGGCAGTGGAAGAAGCCTACGCGGGGGACATCGTTGGCTTCACCACCCACGGGGGTGTGCAGCTCGGCGACACCATCACCGACGGCTCGGTCAACCTGCTGTTCACCGGTCTGCCGTTTTTTGCCCCGGAAATGTTCAACACGGTGATCCTGAAAAACCCGCTGCGCACCAAACAGTTGCAGCAAGGTCTGGCACAGCTCGGTGAAGAAGGCGCGATCCAGGTGTTTCGCCCCGAGATGGGTGGCAACATGCTGCTCGGCGCGGTCGGCCAGCTGCAGTTTGAGGTGGTGCAACACCGACTCAAGAGTGAATACGACGCCGACGTGCGGCTGGAAAACAGCCAGTACACCGGCGCGCGCTGGATCACGGCTGACACGCCGCAAGAACTCAAGGACTTTGTCAACGCCTACCCACAGCGTATGGCACGCGACGCCGCCGACACCCTGGCCTACCTGTGCACCAGCCCGTATGACGTGCGCCTGGCGCAAGAGCGTTTCCCCAAGATCCACTTCCACCCGCTGCGTGAACACGCCGGGCTGGCGCTGCAGAGCGCGGGTTGATGCTGGCGCGCTTGCCCTGGGCATACAGACCGCGTGGCGCAAGCCGCCCGACCCAAGCATGATTCCCCTGGCACAGTGGCCGCTCGCGCAGCGGCGGCGCATCCTCGGGGTCTTCACCGACATCGACGACACCCTGACCACCGACCAGGCCATCACACCCGATGCATTGCAGGCGCTGGCGGATCTGAAAGCCGCTGGCCTGGTGGTGATCCCGATCACTGGGCGCCCCATCGGCTGGTGCGAGCCCCATGCGCTGGGGGATGCCACACGCGGCTTGCCCGCCTGGCCGGTGGACGCGATGGTGGCGGAAAACGGTGGTGTCGCCTTTGTGCCAGACCTTATAAGCCAAAATGACCTCCAGCCCTTATTTAATCAGGACCAACAGCTATCAAAAATATACTACGCAGATGCCGCCGAGCGGGCCACCAACACGCTGAAGATGCAGCAGGTAGCGCAGCGCATCCTGCGTGAGATCCCTGGCACAACACTCTCACAAGACAGCGCCGGGCGCGAGACCGACATCGCCATCGACCATGCCGAACATGTGATGCTGTCCCCCGACAAAGTGGCGCAAGTCGTGGCGCTGATGCAGTCCGAGGGCATGCAAGCCACCGTCAGCAGCATCCACATCAACGGCTGGTATGGCACGCACAACAAATGGGAAGCGGCGCACTGGATGGTGTCAACGCTTTTTGGCCGCAAGTTGGAGAGTGAAATCGAACGCTGGGTTTATGTCGGTGACTCCAGCAACGACCAGCTGATGTTTCAGCACTTTCCACAGAGTGTCGGAGTGGCCAACATTCACAACTTTGATGGCCAGTTGCAACATTGGCCGCGCTACGAGACCATGGGTGAACGCGGCGCGGGTTTTGCCGAGGTGGCCAAAGCCATCTTGCAGGCGCGTGTGGCATAAAACACCAATGACCACCGATCACTCCCACCAGCAGGATTTGGCCGCCAGCACACCAACACCCCGACCCAGACCGGCGCAGGGCTCACCGGTCGGCCTGCTGGCCGTGTTTGGCTCGACCCTGTTTCAGCTCTCGGGCATTTTTATGCTCAGCCCGCTGTTGCTACTGATGTTGAAAAACGAGCAAGTCTCCACCACCGTGGCCGGGCTGTTTGCCGCTACCACCTGGCTGGGCATTTTTGTCATGACACCGTTTGCCTCCCAGCTGATCCGGCGCGTCGGGCGGCGCCAAACCATGTGGGTGGCCTCGACCATGCCAATCCTGGCGGCGCTGGGTTTTATGCTGACCGATGTGGTGTGGGTCTGGTTTGTGCTGGAGTTGGCGGCGGGCATCACCGGTGGCCTGCGCTGGGTGCTGGCCGAGGCGTTTATTGCCGAATTTGCACCGCCGCGCCAGATCGGGCGCTACATCGGCACCTACGCCACGTTGGTGGGTCTGACCTTTGTGATTGGCCCGAGCCTGCTTGCTTGGGTTGGGCCCGACAGCGCCCTGGCCTTGTGGCTGGTGGTGGCGCTGTTAGGCATCGGGCTGGCCTGGACGGCGCTGATCCCGCGCCTGCCACCCGACCATGACAGCCACAGCGCCAGCGTTGGTCTACAGGGGCTGTGGCAGGCTGTGCTGGCGCACCCGGTGATCATGCTGGCGGGTTTTCTGGGCGGGTTTTTTGAGCTGGGGCTGGCCTCGATCCTGCCACTGTACGGGCTGTCACTGGGGTTGACTGCCAGCGCTGCCACCTTGCTGGTGGCTGTCAGTGGTGCGGGCGGTACCCTGATCGCTTTGCCTTCGGGCATGCTGGCCGACCGCTTTGTCAACCCAGCACAGGGCCGACGCACGCTGATGGCGGTCTGTGCCGCGCTGATTCTGTTGGCCACCCTGCTTTTGCCATGGGTAACCACCGTCGGCTTTCTGGTCTGGCCAGTGGTGGCGGTCTGGGGCGCGGCGGGTGGCGCGCTCTACACGCTGGCGATGGTGGACATTGGTGCCCGCGAGAAAGGGCTGACACTGGTCAACAGCACAGCGGTGCTGGTGCTCACCTACACTTTGGGCGGACTGGTGGCCTCGGCACTCTCGGGCGCGCTGATCGAGTGGTCACCGGTGCTGGGTTTTCAGCTGCTGCTGACCGGGCTGGCACTCGCGGGTTGTGTCGCGCTGATGCGTCATAGTCGGCGGTTTTGAGTTGGACCCGGTGCAGGTGTAGCGTCGCTGGTCCGTGGTACTTGAACGCACCGTATGCGAATTGCAGGACACACCCTGCGTGGATCTGGAGGATGACCCGCAGGACCGGCACAACATTGCCGTCGCACGCTCTTTCGGCCACAAGATTGGTGCGCTGGCCGATCTGCGCGAGGCGGTCGCCGTCTTCGCCACGTGCACGGATCAGCGGCGCGCCACAAAATCAATCTCGATCCGCGCGCCCTTGGCCAGGCCATTCACGCCCACGCAGGTGCGCGCCGGCAGGCGCTGCGGTGGGAAGTAACTACGGTAGACCGCGTTCATACGCTCGTAGTCCTCATCGAAGTGCGTTAGGAAGATCCGCGCCGACAGCACGTTCGAAAGACCGAGGCCGCAGCCCTTGAGTACCGCCTGAAGATTGGCCATCACCGCATGCGTCTGCGCTTCGATGCCCTCGGGGTAAGGTGCCTGGATGGCCATGTCGGTGAAGGGCATCTGCCCGGTGACAAAGACCCAGTTGTCGACTTCGACCGCGTGGCTGAAGGGCGCAACCGGGTCAGGCGCGTTGCTGATCATGTGGAAAATCGGTTCCATGGCGTACTCCATTTCGTGAGAAGAAAAACAGGGGTCATACAAAAACAGTGCAATGGCATGTATCTTGCTNATTCGGAGGCTCTGCGAGTGCAGTCCTCATGCGCCTCAATCAGTTCACCACCGAGTCCTACCCCGTGCAGCAGCGCCTGCACGTGTGGAAGGATGCGCTTGATCCGCTGCGCCTGCGGCCCGAGCTGGCGTCGGGCGGGCCACCGCTCTACGCCACGCTGGCAGGCGGCCTGACCAGCCGTGGTGTGGGCCTGGCGCGCATCGCGTCCTCGCCGCAGACCTTGGCCCATGTGCGCACGGAGGCGGAACGTTTCTGGCTCGCCCTGCACCAGTCGGGGGACGCCTGCTGGACCAGCGACGACGGCGAGGTGCATCGTCTGCAGCCCGGAGACATCGTCTACGGCTCGGCACGCGCCGAGGCCCGTGTGGTCTACCAGACCGATTTCCGCCAGTTCCGCGTCTCTTTGCCAGGTGAGGCCCTCAAGTCCCGCCTTCCCCAGGGCAGCGGTGTGGCGTCTGGCCTCCTGTCGGGCCAGCGCGGCATGGGGCGTCTCCTGGGCGGCACCCTCGGTGGCCTGGCCGACGCGCTCGACACGCTGAGCGACGACGAGATCGCGCCCGTCGAACTGTCGCTCGCCGAACTCGTGGCCAGCAGCCTGGCTGCCCGGCGCGAGGCCGGCACCCACAGCAACACCCAGGCCGCCACGTTGCGCCGCGTCTGCCAGTTCATCGAAGGGGCATTGAGCGACCCCGAGCTCTCGCTGGCCGCGGTCGCCGCCCATGAAAAAATTTCCGAACGCCTGGTGCAGAAAGTCTTTGAAGGCATAGGCCTGAGCTTCACCAACTACCTGCGCCAGCGCCGGCTCGAGCGCTGCCGCGCCGACCTGGCCAACCGCCAGTACGGGCACCTGTCCATTTCCGACATCTGCTTCCGCTGGGGCTTCAACGACCCCGCGCACTTCAGCCACTGCTTCCGCGACCGCTACCAGATGTCGCCGCGCCAGTTCCGCCAGCAGGCCAACGAGGCCAGCCAGCAGACTCTGCGCAAGCGCATCCGGCGCGGCTGGCCCTCGGGCTACTTCGAATCGTCCACCCCTGCGCCTGAAGAAAGCGCTGCCCTGCGCGACACACACGACGCGGTGCGCCCCCACGCTGCGGCCTCGGCCGCCAAGGAGACCGAGGGTGCGCCCGGCCGACACCACCATCTGCCAGCCAAGGCCGACACCATCCACTGGGGCTACTTCAGCCACGCCATCCCGCCGGCGTTGAGCATCCGCTCGGGCGACATCGTGACCATCGAGACGCTGACCCAGCACGCCTACGACGACTACGAACGCATGATCAAGGGCGACTCGGGCGCCGAGAGCGTGTTTCACTGGACCGCCGAGCGCAAGGCCGTGGACCGGCGTGGCGCCGGGCCGGCCGATGCCTCCATCTACGGGCGTGGCAGCGGCGAGGGTTTTGGCGTGCACATCCTCACCGGGCCGGTCGCCGTCGAAGGCGCGCAGCCCGGCGACGTGCTGGAGCTGCGCATCCTCGACCTCGCCCCCCGCCTGGCCGCCAGCGCCAAGTACGAAGGCCGCGCCTTCGGCAGCAATGCCGCGGCCTGGTGGGGCTTCCACTACGAGGACCTGCTCGAAGAGCCCAAGCCGCGCGAAGTGGTCACCATCTACGAAGTCGATTGCAACCCCGGCCAGATGTGCGCCCATGCGGTCTACAACTTCCGCTGGACCCCCCAGCGCGATCCCAACGGCATGCTGCATCCCACCATCGACTATCCCGGTGTGCCCATCGACCGTTCGACAATCGTCGAGAACCACGCGGTGCTCGAGGGTGTCAAGATCCCCGTGCGTCCGCACTTCGGTGTCATTGCCCTGGCCCCGGCCGAGACGGGGCTGGTGGACTCGGTCCCCCCGTCCTACTTCGGTGGCAACCTCGACAACTGGCGCATCGCCAAAGGGGCCACGGTCTATCTGCGGGTGGCGGTCGACGGCGGCCTGCTCTCGGTGGGCGACCCGCACGCCTCCCAGGGCGACAGCGAACTCTGCGGCACCGCCATCGAGTGTTCCCTCACTGGCGTGTTCCAGATCATCCTGCACAAGGCCCAGGACCTGCACGACCAGCCCTTTGCCGACATCGACTATCCCCTGGTCGAGACGCCAGACGAGTGGGTGCTGCACGGCTTCTCGCACCCCAACTACCTCAAGGAGCTCGGTGACAAGGCACGCAGCCTGATCTACGAGAACTCTTCGCTCGACACCGCCATGCGCGACGCCTTCCGCAAGACCCGGCGTTTCCTCATGACCACCCTGGGCATGACGGAAGACGAGGCCATCTCGCTCATGTCCGTGGCGGTGGACTTCGGCATCACGCAGGTCGTCGACGGTAATTGGGGCGTCCATGCCGTGATCCGTAAGTCTCTGTTTGCGGGGCGCAGCAAACGCGTCTGAAATAGCTTGGGTCCGCAGGCGCCGCCCGTCGGTGTGCGGTCAGGACTGGTTAAAGACGCTCTTGCGGATGGAGCCGTGCACCCCCCAGTTGCCATCTACCACCTGGGTCACCCCAAAATCTGCCGCCACCGACATCAGGGCAATCGCCTCGTCCTCGCTGAGCTTGTGCGTTGTCATCAGGAAACGCCGCAGCTTGCGGAAGGCGTCGCGCATGGCCGGGTCCAGCGAAGCGGTCTCCGCCACCGTGGTCTGGCCGGCGTCACCCAGGGTGGCCAGGTAGTTGGGGTAGGTGAAGCCGTAGACCGCCCACTGCTCGTCGGTCTCGAGCATGGGGTGGTCCAAGCCCTCCAGCAGCGTGCCCTCCAGATCCTTCTTCTTGTGCAGCACGAACTCGAACTCACCCGTGAGCGAGCATTCAATGGCCGTGCCGCCCAGCTCGCTGTCGCCCTGTGCCGCATGCGGGTCGCCCACGGAGAAGTAGGCGCCGGCCACGGCCACGGGGTAATACATCTTGGCGCCCTTGCCCACGCGCCAGTCGTCGATGTTGCCGCCCGTGTAGCTCGGCGGGATGGAACTCACGAACTCCGACTCCGAAGGCGCCAGCCCCATGGTGCCGAAGTGCAGGCGCGCCGGCACTTTCACATGGGGCAGGATGTTTTCGCGTTTTTTCACCAGCGTGTGGTCCACCTTCACGCCGGGGTAGTCGATGGTGGCGTGCACCACACCGTCCGGGTCGGTCTGGGGCGTCCACACATAGTTGTAGACGGCGCGCGCAAAAGGTTCGTCCCTGTTGCTCGCGTCCAGCTCAAAGATCGTGATCACCTCGCGCGGCTTGGGCTCCTCGATCAGGTCGCGGTAATGAAAGCCCCAGTTGGCCGCAGCGTTGCTGCCAAAGCAGCGCCCCTGGTATTCATGGCCGCAGCTGGGGCGTGGCATCACGTCGAGGATGCGCACCTCCAGCACGTCACCGGGCTCGGCACCTGCCACCACCACCGGGCCGGTCAGCAGGTGTACCCCCACGCCTTCGCCCTCGCCGATCTGGAAGGGCCCCGTGGTTGGCCCGGCACCGCGACGCGGCATGGCCTTGAACTCGCTGGTCCATTCAAAGATCGATTCCGCGCCGGGGTCACCGGCCACCATGCGCGCGTGGTCGTCATTGGCGTGGTGGGTCAGCGTCTCGATGGTGACGCGGTCACCGGAATGCACGGCCAGTGCGGGCGCAACGGCCTTGCTGAAATAGCCCCAATGGACGGTCTGGGGCGAAACACGGAGGAGGTGCTGTTTCATGGTCGGGCTTACGGTGGGGGTGGAAGATCAGGCTTGGGCAGCCATCACGTTGAGAAAGCGGGCGGTTTCGGGGTGGGTAGGGCTCTTGAGCACCGTCGTGGCCAGGCCGCTCTCCAGGATGCGGCCGCCCGAGAGAAAGACCACACGGTCGGCCACCTCGGCGGCAAAGTTCAGCTGGTGGGTGGAAATGATCATCGTCAGCCCCTCTTCCCGCGCCAGGGTGCGGATCACATCCAGCACCTCGTTCACCAGGGCCGGGTCCAGCGCCGATGTGGGTTCGTCCAGCAGCAGCACGCTGGGCCGCGGCGCCAGGGCGCGTGCAATCGCCACACGCTGCTGCTGTCCGCCCGAGAGCTGACGCGGCAGCCACTCGGCACGGTGCGACAGGCCCACCCGCGCCAGCAGCTCCAGCGCGCGCCGGTCGGCGGCTTCGGTCGTCCAGCCGTGCACCCAGCGCAGCGGGCCGGCAATGTTCTCGCGTGCCGTGAGGTGGGCAAACAGATTGAACTGCTGGAACACCATGCCCACCCCCACCGTGGCGCGTTCACGCGCCAGGTCGGCCGGGCTCATCAGCTGGCCGCCGGGCAAATAGCCCAGGCGCTGGCCCCCCACATGGATCTGCCCGCCGTCCCAGCCTTCGAGGTGGTTGATACAGCGCAGCAGCGTGCTCTTGCCCGAGCCACTCGGGCCCAGCAGCGCCACCACCTCGCCGGCGGTAATCGTCAGGTCCAGGTCCGAGAGCACAGCCTGACCGGCGTAGACCTTGGTCAGCCCGCTCACGCGCACCGCCACCGGCGCGTCAGCCAGCTTGGCGGTGCGCATCGCTGCGGCCGCCGTATGCAGCGGGGCCGCAGCGGCCTTGCCGGAAGTCGGCGCCACCGGGGCCGGCACCGGGGTACTGACCGCGACCCGGGCCCAGCGCAACCAGCGGCGCCAGCCGCGCATGCTGTGGCGGTCCAGGTCGAAGCGGGCCTCCAGCGCCAGCTGCAGGATGCTGATGACGCCCGTGAGCACCAAGTACATGATGCCGGACGCGAGAAAGACTGAAAAGAAATCGAAGTTTGCAGACACCAGCTGCGTGCTGCGCAGAGTCAGCTCCTGCACGGCAATAAAAGAAGCGAGAGACGAGTTCTTGAGCGTGCTCACCGCTTCGTTACCAAAGGCCGGGATCATGGTGCGCAGCGCCTGCGGCGCCACCACACGCTGCATCAGCGTCGTGGGCGTCATGCCCAGGGCCTGACCGGCCAGCACCTGGCCGCGGTCCACACTGACCACCCCGGCGCGGAACATCTCGGCGATGAAGCTGGCCTCGTTGAACGCCAGCGCCAAGCCGGCCGCCATGAGGCCAGAGAGTTTGATGCCCACGTAGGGCAGTGCGTTGTAGAAGAACACCATCTGCAGCAGCAGCGGTGTGCCCCGGAAGATCACGGCATAGGCCCGTGCGCAGGCCGCCAGCCACGCAAAGCGGCTGAGCTGCATCATGGCCAGGAGCAGCCCCACCACCATCCCGCCCGCCAGGCCGATGGCCGTGGCTGAAACCGTCAGATAGATGCCCTCAAGCAACCAGGGCAGGGTGAGATAGTGGAGGAACTTTTCCATACAGAGTCAGATGCGGTATCAGTCAGCCAGCACCAGCTTGGGCGCTTCGAGGTTTTCAACGGGCAGGCCGTTCTTCTTGAGCATCGCGGTGTGGATGCCGGCCTTCTGCAGCACGATCAGTGCGTCCATCACGGCTGTGCGGAAAGGTACGTTGTTGCGCGGTACGGCAATGCCCACCGAGTAGGGGATGGTCACGGCGGTGGCCTTCTCCAGCTTGTCCGGGTAGGCCTTGACGGCGCTGTCCACGGTGTTCACGTCGTTGATATAGGTGTCGGCGCGTCCGGCCAGGATGGCCTGGATGCAGCTCTGGTTGTTGTCATAGAGCTGGATCTCGGGCGCGGGCTTGCCCAGCTTCTTGCACTCGTCGGCCAGGGCCTGGATCAAGGGCACTTCCACATAACCCGTGTTCTCGGCCGCGGTGGTGCCACACAGCGAGGTGTTGATGCCGGAGATCTTCTTGGGGTTGCCCTTGGCCACCAGCACACCGTCGAACACCTTGGAGTAGGTGACGAAATCGGCCGCCTTGGCACGTTCCTTGGTGGCGTAGATGTCGGAGATCACGATGTCGGCCTGGCCGGACTGCAGCGTGGTCAGCAGGGCGGCAAAGGTCACGGCCTTGTAGCCCACCGTGAAGCCCAGGCAGGCGCCGATGGTCTCTCCCAGGTCGATGTCGAAGCCGATGTACTTGCTCGGGTCCTTGGGGTCGATGGTTTCGTAGCCCGGTGTATGCGGGTTGATCGCATTCACCAGGGCCTTGCCCTTGAATTGCGGGTACTTGGCCTGCAGGGCCGCGCATTCGGCCTTGGGCGGGGTGAATATCTCGGCGTGAGCCGTCGCCGCGAAGAAGGCGAAGCTCAGGATGCCCAGCACAGCGCAGAGTCTGCGCGTAAGGGCGAGGCGGGGGGCGAAAGATAGGCGCTTCATGGTGGAACACTCCTGGTGAGCGGGTCTTCCGGACACCATGTCCGGTTGGGTCGCCGCGTAGAAGCAGTCTATGAAGCGGGTGCTAAATCGACTTGTTTGCAGGCGCACGACTACTTGTCCGGCCTTTTTGTGTTTGCACTGAAACGGAATGCGTGTCGCAAAGCAAGCGCTAAATGCGTGCGAGTGCGCACCAATTTGGCGATGTTTGCGTGCGAGTCTGCACACTGAGTTCGGGGCGGGGCGTGTGCGAGGTGTGTGATTGCGCGTCAGCGGCCCGGCCGCTGCCCGCCGCTGCAGTGCGCAGTCTGACGCAGACTGCGCCATCAGTCTCCGGTGACTCGCCGTCTTCACTTCGGAGCTGAATGACTGCTGCCTGGGATTTTGGACTTCGGCAACGGGCTTGAAGCTGGTGTCAGTTGTGCAGTGAGAGCAGACCGCAGCGAGTGACAAGTTACTGGAAGTCCAATTCGACGATTGTTGCAATGCGACCAGTCCAGACGTTTGACTACACGGATTGTGGATTAGCTTGTGGATGCGCATCAACCCACAAAGACTGGTCAACAGCACCGCAGTGCTGGTGCTCACCTACACTTTGGGCGGACTGGTGGCCTCGGCACTCTCGGGCGCGCTGATTGAGTGGTCACCCGCGCTGGGTTTTCCGCTGCTGCTGACCGGGCTGGCATTGGCGGCTTGTGTGGCACTGATGCGCCATACCCGCCGGTTTTGACGATCCCACCTACTTTTTTGACCTGACCCATCGGGAGGCAACATGTTTTTTGCAACGGATGTCGGAACCGTCTCACACGGTATTCAGCTGGCGGTGGCGCCAGTGTTTTTGCTCACCGCCGTGGCCGGCATGATCGGCACCGTGGCCGGGCGATTAGCGCGCATCATCGACCGTGCGCGCCTGCTGGAGAACCGTATTGAAGCCGCGCCAGACGACAGCCCGATGCCGTCGGTCATTGCCGAACTCAAACAATTACGCAAACGTGGCAACCTGGTGAACGTCTGCATTGCGTTGCTGACCTTGTGCGCCATCCAGATCGGGCTGACCATCATGGCGCTGTTCCTGGGGGAAACCACCGAGATCGAAATCTTCAAAGTCGCCACCATCCTGTTTCTCTCAGGGGTTGGCAGCTTTTTGCTGGCGCTGATGTGTTTTTTGACTGAGACGGTGATTGCCACACGTATTCTCAAATTTGGCCATGGTGGCCGTCAGGCCAAGCACTGGGAACACACTCAGTAACTCAGGCGCGCATAGTAGGTTTTTTGCGCTGCCTCACGCGCCTGGCGCAGCGTGGTGATGCCCATGGCCTGCAGCAGCGGGATCAGTCGCAGCCAGACTTCGGCGGTAACAAGCGCATCACCGAGCGCCGTGTGACGACCCAGCACGGTGATGTTAAAACGCTCAGCAATAGCCTCCAGCCGGTGTGACTCCTGGTTCGGGTGCACCACCGCTGACAGCAGCAAGGTGTCGAGCACCGGGTGGTGAAACAGCAGGCCGGTGTTGGCTTCTTGCAGTTGCAAAAATTTCATGTCAAACGCCGCGTTGTGCGCCACCAGCACACTGTCCTGTGCAAACGCGTAAAACGCTGGCAGCACCTCGGTGATGCTGGGCTTGCCGCTAACCATGTCCTGGTTGATACCGTGGATCGCCACCGTGGCCTCGGGAATCAACCGCCCAGGGTTGACCAGTTGCTCAAAACTCTCTTGCCTAAGCAGCTTGGCATTGACACAACGCACTGCGCCAATCTGGATGATCTGGTCACCCTCAGTCGGGTTCAGCCCAGTGGTTTCGGTGTCAAACACGGTGTAGACCAGTTCGCTCAAGGGGCGGTCATCCAGGGCACTGGTCTGGTCGGTGGTCTGGAACAGGTCAAAGTCGTAATACTCGGGGCGGCTGTCACTGTGCAACTGCGTGGCCACCTCGGACACCTCGTGGGCGCTGATCTGCGGCAGGGCAAACCGGAAAAACGCCTCGTGACGCACCCGCTCACGCGCGAAATTCAGTTCACCACCATGCCGGTCCACCACGTCGCGCACACTCAAGGGTGTGCTCTCGGCACCAAACTGCATGCTGTCCATCTGCCAGATCATCACCGTCTCCGTGCTCATCACCTGATCGGTCCAGATCAGGTCCAGCTTGGCCGTGCCGCTGTCAGACAACAACCGCAGGCGCAGGAACCTGACGTCAAATTCGTCCACCAGCCGCGCTGACAAATACACAAACGCCTGGACAAGGCTGTAACTGTCCACCCGCAGCCAGATCGGCTCGTCGGTTTTTTCCAGCGACACCGTGCGTTGGCAGTACTTTTGGATACGCCGCTGCGCCACCAACAGCAGGTCTGAGCCCAGCATCTCTTCAAGTGGCCAGCGGGTGGTCAAGCCATGTGTCGCCTGCTTGTCCAGCTCGGTGATGCGTCGGGCGATATTGTTGATTTCATCGTGCAACACCTGACGCTGGCGTTCGCGTGCTGCACCGGTCAACTCCGAGGCCTCCAGTGTTGCCATCGCCGCCGTCATCGCCGCCAGCGAGGCGCGACAGCCTTGGGTGATCGCATGCAGCATCTGGTCACGGCGGTTGTCCTCATCAAAGGCACGTGTCACGTTGTCGAGCATCAGGACAAAACCGTTGAGCGCGTTGTCGGCGTCCTTGGGGTTGCTGGTACGCACTGGCGCCATCTGCACACGCAGCAACTGCCCAGCCTGGGTGCTGGTGACAAACTGGGCCGACGGACTGGCCGCGCCACGCAACAAACGTTGTTGGATGCTGTCAATGGCGTGTGCCACCAGGGCGCGGTCCAACACCGCATAGATCGAGCGGCCAATGCCCATCAGCTCGCTGCCGCCCGCCTGGGTCGGCAGGTGGGATAAGGCCTTGAACTGCAGCCGGGCACGGTTGTTGTAGAGCAGGATGCGGCCGTCCAGGTTGCAGACCACCACACTTTGGGTCAGCTCGGCCATCAGCGCAGCCAGACGGTCTTTTTCCTGCTGGATGTGTTCACTGGCCTGTGTCACCTGGCTGGCCATCTCGCGGCGCAGTTGGTCACGCTGGCTGGCCAGTTGGAACACCACTGCGGCCAGCTCCTGGGTTTCCTTGGTGCCCTGGTGGTTCATGGGGGCAGCCTCTTTGGCCGACAACAAAACCCGCGTTTGCTCGACCAGACGTGCGGGGGCACTGGCGTAGCGCCTGAACAGCCAGCGCAGGGTGGCGGCAATCACCACCAAGCCCGCCACCCAAGTCATACCAATCAGCCCAAGACGTGGCGCCAGCTGATCCGCCACCGAAGCACGCTGCGCTGGCTCCAGGGTAGAGAAGATTAGGCCAATGGTCAGCAGCAACCAGGCGATGCTGGCCACACCAATCACCGCCATGGCCCACACCAGGCGACGATCCGGCCTCATGCATCACCCCCTGTTTGCAGTGCCCGGTGAGCCGGACACTTTTTTCTTGCCGCCATGTCTGTCTCCATTCGTCTGGTTTTGCGTGCCATTGTGCAGGTGAAACGGGCACCAAAACAAGGCTGAACGGGGCAAAACGCGGGGCCGGCAGACGTTTTATCCACGTCAGATGGGCAGTGCAGACGCCTCCCTAGGGAAAACACCGACGCAGCAATAGATCAGACCACTGCCAGCCTAGTCAGACGCACACATTGCACTTCGAAAAAATTAGAAAAATCCTTTGCATCCCTTTTATTTACTGGATCAGTAGATGCATAAATGATAGCAAAAAGTTGACCGTGGCACCTTCCAAGCAATCGTCGCCTGGCGCACTTTCCGGCACCAAAAACGTGCCCAAAGTCATGTCGACGCCACAGACCAGCCCATGCAGGCTGGCACAGCCGACTTGGTCAGCAATTGGTAAGTAGTGCCACTTAGCCTTCCGGCCGTCGAAGCAATTATTAGGAGACAAACCCATGCAAGACGATTTGTTACAGAGGGTGATCAGCCACCCCAAATATCAGGAGCTCAAAGCCAAGCGCAGCAGCTTTGGCTGGATGCTGACTTGGGCCATGATGATCGTGTACTACGGCTTCATTGTGCTGGTCGCGTTCGACAAGCAGTTCCTGGCCACCAAGCTCGGCGCTGGTGTCATGACCCTCGGCATACCGATTGGTTTTGGCGTCATCGTTTTCACGGTGGTCATCACCGCCATTTACGTCCGACGCGCCAACCGCGAATACGACGACCTGACAGCAGAGATCACCAAGGCGGTGCTGAAATGATGTTTAAGAACGATACAACCCGACAAATTCTCACCTTGGCTGCGCTGTTCGGCGTGTCAGCTGCCGCCTGGTCGGCTGGCGCTGACCTGGGCCAGGCCGAGAAACAGGCTACTAACTGGACGGCCATCATCATGTTTGCCGCCTTTGTGGTGTTCACCTTGTTCATCACCAAATGGGCAGCGGCCAAGACCAAATCCGCAGCGGATTTTTACACCGCAGGCGGCGGCATCACCGGCTTCCAGAATGGTCTGGCGATTGCTGGCGACTACATGTCGGCGGCGTCTTTCCTGGGGATTTCCGCCGCAGTGATGGCCAGCGGTTTTGACGGCCTGATCTACTCCATCGGATTCCTTGTGGGCTGGCCAGTCATCACCTTCCTGATGGCCGAGCGCCTGCGCAACCTGGGCAAGTTCACTTTTGCCGATGTTGCCGCTTTCCGCTTCGAGCAAAAGCCGATCCGCATTTTTGCGGCATCGGGCACACTGGTGGTGGTGGCGTTCTACCTGATCGCCCAGATGGTGGGTGCGGGTCAGCTGATCAAACTGCTGTTTGGCCTGGAGTACTACATTGCAGTGATCATCGTTGGTGCGCTGATGATGATTTACGTGCTGTTTGGCGGCATGACCGCCACCACCTGGGTGCAGATCATCAAGGCCTGCATGCTGCTGGGTGGTGCAACCTTCATGGCGCTGTCAGTGTTGTGGCACTTTGGCTTCAGCCCTGAAGCGATGTTTGCCTCTGCCGTGCAGATCAAGACCGACCTAGCACTCAAGGACGGCAAGATTGCAGAAGTTGCTGCCACCGCTGGCCAATCCATCATGGGCCCGGGCAACTTTGTGAAGGACCCGATCTCGGCCATCAGCTTCGGCATGGCGCTGATGTTTGGCACCGCCGGCTTGCCCCACATCCTGATGCGCTTCTTCACCGTTCCGAGCGCCAAGGCGGCGCGCAGTTCTGTGATGTGGGCCACCGGCTGGATCGGCTACTTCTACCTGCTGACCTTCATCATCGGTTTTGGTGCGATCACCTTTGTGCTGACCAACCCCGAGTTCCTGGACGCCAAGGGCGCCTTGCGCGGCGGCGGCAACATGGCGGCGATTCATCTGGCCAACGCGGTCGGAGGCAACGTGTTCCTGGGCTTCATCTCGGCGGTGGCTTTTGCAACGATTCTGGCGGTGGTGGCGGGCTTGACGCTGTCTGGTGCATCTGCCGTATCACACGACATCTATGCCACCGTGATCAAACAGGGCAAGGCCAACAGTGCCGATGAGCTGCGTGTGTCCAGAATCACCACCGTTTTCCTGGGCATTCTGGCGGTGACACTGGGTATCGTGTTTGAGAAACAAAACATCGCTTTCATGGTGTCGCTGGCGTTCGCGATTGCGGCCTCGGCCAACTTCCCAGTGTTGTTCATGTCGGTGCTGTGGAAAGATTGCACCACCAAGGGCGCGGTGATTGGCGGCTTTTTGGGCCTGATCTCATCGGTCGGCCTGACGGTGGTGTCACCCTCCGTGTGGGAAGCCACGCTGGGCAACCCCAAGGGGTCAGCGTTGTTCCCCTACACCTCACCGGCGCTGTTCTCGATGACCATTGGTTTTGTCGGCATCTGGCTGTTCTCGGTGCTTGACAAGAGTGCACGCGCCGCCAAAGACCGCGACGGTTTCCTGGCGCAACAGGTGCGCTCTGAAACCGGCATCGGTGCTTCCGGCGCTTCCGGCCACTGACGACCGCCATGGACACCGCTTCAGCCTCGGGCTGGCGATGTCATCCGCTCAAAGGGCTGCCGACACCATGTCTGCAGCCCTTTTTTAATTGAAGGCTACCGTGTCTTTCATCTTTCCTTTTGATACCGCACCATTCAACGAGCTGAGTGCAACCGAACAAACACGGCTGCGTGAGGTGGCCCTGCATGTGCGCATCAGCGCCGGTGACAACCTGCTGGTGCCCGACAGCGCACCACAACACCTGTGGGTGATCCGCACCGGCCACGCCCAGCTTGAGGAAGACGAACATGTGCACGTGTTGACGTCGGGCGAGTCCATCAGTTGGCGCGCGCTGCTGACCGAGCGCAACCATGCCGGTGTGATCGCTCTGGATGACGTGCAGGCCTGGCAAATCCCCAAAACCGCCTTGATGCCGCTGCTGGCCAACAACCCGCGCTTCAGTGCTCGGGTGTTTGCCACCATGGCCACCGATCTGGCCGACGACGAAGACATTGACAACAACCGCGAATTGATGTCACTGATGCTGGTGCGCGTCAAAGACGCTTATCTACAAAAGCCTTTTTATGTGGATGGGCAGTTGGACGTGGTGGCGGTGTGTCGGCTGCTGTCCGAGCACAAATTAACCAACGCACTGGTGCGCGATGTGCATCAAGGTGTCACACGCATCGGCATGTTCACCACCACCGATTTGCGCGATGCTCTGCTAAAACCCATAGCACCAGACCTTTTGCCAATAAGGGATGTAGCCCGTTTTGATCTAATCACCCTGGAGCAGGATGCCGAGCTGTTTGAGGCCCTGCTGATCATGCTGCGGCACCGCGTGCACCGGGTGCTGGTGAAAGATGGCGACACCATCCTGGGCCTGTTGAGCCAGCTGGACCTGATGAGTTTTGTGTCCAACCACTCCCACCTGATCACTCTGCAGGTGGAGCAGGCGCGTAATGTAGACGACCTTCGTGCGGCCGCGCGCCAGGTCGACGATTCAATCAAGATGCTGCAACGTGGCGGCATGCGCATCGAGATCATCTCCAAACTGGTGAGTGAACTCAATGGCCAGATTTTTGCCCGTTTGTGGTCGCTGCTGGTGCCGACTGAGTTGTTGCAGAACAGTTGCCTGCTGGTGATGGGCAGCGAGGGGCGCAGTGAACAAATCCTCAAAACCGATCAGGACAACGCCTTGCTGCTGCGCGACGGCTACAGCTGCGACACGCTCGCCAGCATCACCGCGCAATTCAGTGCCGCGCTGCTGACCTTCGGTTACCCGCCCTGCCCGGGCAACATCATGGTGACCAACCCGTTATGGTGCCAAAACCTGGCAGCTTTCCGTGAAACCATTACCCGGTGGCTGTATGACGCAGACCCCGAGGGCAAGATGAACTTGGCCATTTTTTTGGACGCACGAGCGGTGTCCGGCGACGCCGCACTGCTTGCCAACGCCCGCGACCATGCGCTGAATCTGGCCACTGGCAGTCTGTCCTACATGGCCCGCATGGCTAGCGCCATCGACCAGTTTGCCGAGCCGACACAAGGTTGGTGGGGCCGCATTACCAAGCTGCAGACCAATGAGCCAGAAACCTTCGATCTGAAAAAAATCGGCACCTTCCCAATCGTGCACGGTACTCGCGCCTTGGCGCTGGAGCACAGACTGGAGTCACTCGGCACCGCCGAACGCTTGCAAGAGCTGGCACAGCGACAGGTCCTGCCAGCATCGCTGGTGCGTGACTTGATCGAGACCCTGCACCTGCTGATGGCGATGAAGCTGCGCAACAACCTGCGCCAACAATCCCTGGGGCAACCCATCAGCAACCTGATCGAGCTCAATACCCTGGGCACGCTGGACCGCGACTTGCTCAAAGACGCCTTGCTGATCATCAAACAGTTCAAGCAGCACCTGCGGCTGCACTACCGGCTGGAAGCCTGAGCCGGGCAAATCAGCCCACACACACGGCTCAAGCCGTGTTGTGGCGCTGCCCCATGCAGCGCTGGTATCCCAACAGACGCGTGGATGCGCTCCACGTAGTCCTTTTTAAGCCAATCCAGACAAATTTGCCAAAAAAATATCAAATTTACCTATTTTGGAAAAATCTGACTAAAAACTTGTTTTAAACCACAGAGATGAACAGTTTTCACCGCATTTTTAAAAAGTTAGGAATTTACCAGCCGTCCTAATATTTGCTCATCTTTGCACTTAACCCCAGGAGATGATTGTGAGTACTATTAGCTCGGTGTCCTCTCATACGCCGTCATCGACGGCGCTCAGTTCCACCTCTTCCGTCCGCGACTCTGCCAAGAGCCATGGATCGACGGTGGCCAGTAAGACCAGTGCGCCCGATAGCGCCGTTGTCAACTTCAGCCCCGAGAGTCTGAACAAAGCCAGTGGGCTAGCTAACGACGGCAATACCGCGGTCAGCAATACCGGCAGCGCCAAGACGACCAAGTCAGTCACGGGCAGCGCTAGCTCAGCGGAGGGGGGTACTGGTTCGGCCTCCAACAACGTCTCGAATTACGCCGCCATGGGCGTGGCGGCGGCAAAACCAACCGTCAGCGAAATGGCCTGACATGGCTACCGGCAGACATCTTGCAGCACTGGTGATGACGGTGGCGAGCTTGTTCTTGTCGGGTTGCGCCGTGAGCGTCATTCCACTTTGGCAGTTGGCCGAGATCACCGGGACTAAGCTCGCCAAATCATTCCAAGAAGCGGGAGAGGCCCGTGACACTGTGTACTACGCACACGCCCCGTTTCCCAGCTTGTGCATCGAATACAACCCGCAAACCCAAATCGCAGATGTGCTTCCCGCTTTGCAGATGGCGCTACGCGCGCATCAGATTGACAGCCGGGTCTACGAGAGCGTCAACACGCCCAATTGCCCCGTCTGGCTGCGGTACAACACACAAATGGAATGGGACATCTCGCCCGAGTCAGACCGTTACCAAGCCTATCTCAGCCAAGCAGCGTTGACCTTGCAAACCGACAAAGGTCAGGTGTTGTCCAGCAGTCACTACGTCATGAGTAATGGCTTTTTCGCCAACAAATGGGCCACGACCCAGGAGAAACTTTCGCGCGTGGTCAGTGCACTGGTCACCAAGCCGATGCCAATGCCGCCGCCGCCGATGAAGCGGCCTATCAATCTAGCCCAGGAGCAATCATGATTTCAGTCATATTCCGCTCGCTGCTGGGTGGGCTCAGCCTGAGCAGCCTGCTGCTGGGCTGCTCCAGCCCCCCCACAACCACAGTTCCAGGGCCGCTCTCGGCCCTGCCCATCGCCCCGCCGGCAAATCTAGAACGAATCAACACCGGCTCGCTGTTTCAGGCTAACTCTGGGTCACTCTTCAACGGACGGCAGAAACCTCACGCGATAGGTGACACCGTCAAGGTGAACATCTCGGAGAGTCTGAGTGCCAGCGACACCATCAAGGAAGATGCCAGTCGTGAGAGCGCCCTGGCGTCCAAAGGCCCCGGCAACGTTGGGGAAGGCGCAACGCTGGCCAAAATTTTCAACCAGAACGACACCGCATCCGGCAAGACGACGTTCAAAGGCAACGGCACTTCCAAAAACGATAGCAGCTTCACAGGACAACTCGCCGCATCGGTGATCAATGTGTTGGCCAACGGCAATCTGGTCGTGGCGGGTGAACGCAGCGTCGCCCTGCATGGAGGTGGCAGCATCTTGCGCTTTTCCGGTGTGATCGACCCGCGTGATATCAAGGATGGCAACGTGATCCAGTCCGCCGATGTGGTCAATGCCCGCCTAGAAGTGGTGGCACAGGGCGATTCGTCCGAGATCGCCGCTCGAACTGGGCTACAAAAGTTCTTCAGCAAATACCTGTCGATTTGGTAATGGCCTCAAGAGGAAACCATGTTCACAGTCCTGAAAACTACTTTGGCAGCGGCGTCCTGTCTGGCCGCCAGCCTGCCTGTCACGGCAGCGCTGCAGATGGACGGCATTTCGCTGGAAGAGTCGGTTCTGGTGGCTGGCAAAAGCCTCAAGCTCAATGGTGCCGGCATCAGCATGCGCATGATTTTCAAGGTGTATGCCATGGGTCTGTACCTGCCGAACCGCCAGGACACCACGCGCGACGTGTTGCAGGTGGATGGCCCCAAAAGGCTATTGATCACCATGTTACGTGACGTCAGTGGGACAGAATTCAACGACGAGTTGCGCCAATATGCGGCGGTCGAAAGCGCGTCAACACCAGCCCACATTCTGGACAACATGCTGCGCCTGGGGCAAGCCATCGACCGCCAGGCCAACGGCCTGCGCAAGGGCGACACCCTGACCCTGGACTGGGTGCCTGGCACTGGCACCATGGTGGAGCTCAACAACAAGCCGTTGACCACCCCGCTGCAAGATATCGCGTTTTACAAGGCTTTGCTTAATATCTGGCTCGGCGACAAACCGGCCGATTCCAGGCTCAAAATGAAACTGCTAGGGCAGGCAACGGAGTTGCGTTCAGCGTTACGCGAATAAAGCCGACATCTTTGGGTTAGCTAATATGTCTAGCCTGTAT
>WSSedL1CaDRAFT_10000672_pt1 | contig 23145 bp, 20 predicted proteins | sample WetSurSL1Cattail_FD_9464 | JGI IMG/M metagenome (IMG submission 9464)
TGGCAGCTTCGGTCCCGGTGCCGGCAAACCGTCGCCGCGCCGGCGGATACTGACGCAAGCCGAGGCGAAGGCTTTCGCCGCCGAGAACGTTTTGCCTGATTGGAGACTTTAAGAAAAAACTTGCGTTAAGCATGACCTGAAACGCATTGCATCATTTCGTGTGCGCCGATGCCGGCAGGCGGGGTGACGCAGACGAAGAAAACGTCTATCTGCGACTTGGCGGAAATGGCGTTGCGGAACAGGGCGCGGCGGATGGACAAACAGGTGGATGCGTATGTCTGGGAGGCCGAGCGGATCGCAGATGCCGTACCTGTGCCGGATTATCTCGAACGCATCTATTGGTGGACCTACAATCGCTCGTGGGCGGTGTGGGTATTCGACCGGCAATGGGTGGTCAACGCCATTCTCCTGACCCAGTACAATCGCATGCGCCGCGCGGTGCTGGCGGCGCTGGGAGAGATTTTGCCGGGGCGGACGCTGCAGATTTCCTGCGCTTATGGCGATCTGACACCCAAATTGGCGATGCGGGTGGCAAAAGGCGGCGGCATCCTCGATCTCGTCGACGTATTGCCGATTCAGCTTGAGAATGCCCGCGCCAAGCTGCCATCCGGCGCACCGGTGCGGCTGATCAACATGAACGCCGAGGCCTTGGCGTTGCCGGCCGATCGTTACGATCGGGTGATGATCTATTTTTTGCTCCACGAAGTGCCGAAGGATGTGCGCGCAAAGGTGCTGAAAGAAGCCTTCCGGGTGCTGAAGCCGGGCGGCCGGCTGGTGATGGGGGAATTTTCCAATCCGAAATGGTGGAATCCCTTTCGCTATCTGTGGGCGGTGTTTCTGTCGATTTTCGAGCCGTTTGCCCTCGATATGTGGCGCACCGACATCGCCGATATGCTGCCGGATGCGGCACGCGGCTGCCGGATGGACCGTAACCGCTATTTCGGCGGTCTGTTCCAGCGGACGGTGGTGACCAAAGAATAGTGCCGCATCGAGGCTTGACCAGCCCTAGAATTATTCTTATTTAAGAGCGGTTCTACAGGAGAGCGGTATGACCGACATCGCAGTTCGCATCGCCGAAGAAATCGCCGCCAACGACGTGGTGCTTTACATGAAAGGCTCGCCGCAAGCGCCGACGTGCGGGTTTTCGGCGGCGGTGGTCAAGGTGTTGGATCGCCTTGGCGTAAGTTTCAAAGGCATCAATATCTTGGACGATCCCGACTTGCGTCAGGGCGTCAAGGAATTTGCCAATTGGCCGACGTTGCCGCAACTGTATGTGAAAGGCGAATTCGTCGGCGGCTGCGATATCGTGCGGGAAAAGTACAAGAGTGGCGAACTTGCGGCGCTTCTGGCGGAGAAGGGCATCGCCCATCAGGCATAACGGTTGCGCATCAGCACGTCGCCGAACCGCCGCCGCGCCGAGGCCGGCGCTTCGCGTGTGCCGTAGCCGAGGCGGAAGATAAAGGCGGGATCGCCGTTTCGAACGCCGGCAATCTTGCGGATGTCTTTGGCATAGTCGTTGCTGCGGCCGAGCTGATGGTCGCGATCCATGATCTCGATCGGCTGGTTGAGCGGCTGTGCGGCAAGGCCGAGTGTCGTCAGCCAAAGATGCGAACGCTGCCACCGCTCGCCGGCGAAGATCGCCTGGTCGCGCTCCAGACGGTCGGTGCAGAAAATGACGCCGAAAGCGGCGGCGGTGGGTATCTGCACGTCGCGCGTCGCCGCCAGCCAGTAGCGGTCGGCGGTTTCGGCATTCTGATCGGGCATCAGCTTGGCCACGGCGTTTACCACCGGCGAAAGGCCGGCGGTGTCGGTGGTGATGCCGTCGCGGTTTCGTTCGATTTCCTTTCGGCCGGTGCGGAACCAGCGGGCGCTGTCGGCCGACATCTCCGAATCGGCGACGAAACGCTCGGTCGCTTCGACGATCAGGGCGCCGAGTTCGCGCTTGGCACCGGGATCGAAAATGGCGACGCCGTCGATGCCGTTTTCCGACGCATAGAAGATATCGCCGAGGTTGGGCAGTTGCCGATCCGGCCGATAGGGGCCGCGGTTGGTATGCCGGTGCGGAATAGCGTGGCGTAGCGCAGGAAAGAGTTCGACCGTTGCGCCGACGTCGTGGCGTCGGATTTCGAGCCGTTGTGCGGCAACCGGCGTCTCGTCCCGCGAAATTTCGAGCCGGTCATGGTTCCATTGTCTGGCGGGAAAAACATCGTAATCCGGAAAAGCCAATTTCAGATTTGCCAAGGCGCAGCCGAGGCTGGCGTAAAGCTCGCGGCGGAACGGATCGGCGGTGCCGATATGGCGGGAAAGATCGGCATAGAGCGTGATCGCATCTTCGCCCGGCTCGAAAATCCACGGTTGCGTGTTATGCGCGTTGGCCGCCAGAATGGCGGCGTGGATCGGCCGTTTCGCCGGCATTTCTCCCGCTATCCCCTGCCATTCGCTCCAGGCTCGATAGGCCTCGCCTTGGCCGGCGGAAAAGACGCCGCGGTCGAATGCGCGATACCCCAACGCGGCCAACACGCCGGTGCCGATGCCGCATGCAATCATATTGCGTCGCGAAACCATCGGGGGCTCCAAAAGCAAAAGGCCGTGGAATAATACCACGGCCTTTGCGGCATTGGGATGCGGGTAAGGATTACCGCGAATAGAATTCGACGATCAGATGCGGCTGCATCTGCGCGGCGTAAGGCACATCGGACAAATGGGGGGTACGCAGGAACTTGGCCGACTTGCCCTCTTCGACCTCAAGATAATCCGGGGTGTCGCGCTCGGGGCTTCTCGCCGCCTCCAGCACCACCGCCATTTCGCGGGCCTTGGCCGTAAGCTCGATGGTGTCGCTTTCGCGGATCTGATAGGAGGCAATGGTCACCCGCTTGCCGTTGACCTTGACGTGGCCGTGCGAAACCAACTGACGGGCGGCGAACGGGCTGATCGCGAACTTGGCGCGATAAACCACGGCATCGAGCCGGCGCTCCAATAGACCGATCATATTCTCGCCGGTGTCGCCCGGGCGCCGTACCGCTTCTTGATAATATTTGCGGAACTGCCGCTCGGTGATATTGCCGTAGTAGCCTTTCAGCTTCTGCTTGGCCATCAACTGCGTGCCGTAGTCCGACAGCTTCTTGGCGCGGCGCTGGCCGTGCTGACCCGGACCGTAGGAGCGCTTGTTGACCGGGCTCTTGCCGCGTCCCCAGACGCTTTCGCCCATGCGGCGGTCGAGTTTGAATTTTGCGGATACGCGCTTGCTCATGACTGGTCCAATCGGTTTAACGGCATATTCAAGGCCGCGCACTATAGTCGCCGGTCCTGTGCTGTCAATAACAATCAACATGTTGTAAATAAAGTGTTTTTTCGAACGAGTTCTTCTAGTGGTTGTAATTAAATAGGTTTGCTAAACTAATACGGGATTTTATGTCCGGCCGCGAGCAAGAATTGACGCTTGACGTGGCCTCTACGGCGGATTCTTTTGTATCCGCATTCTTGGCCCCGTGGCGGAACCGGTAGACGCAACGGACTTAAAATCCGTAGTTCCGAAAGGGATGTGTCGGTTCGAGTCCGACCGGGGCCACCAAGCAGGCTTGCGTATTGAAACGGCGTACTTGGGCGGCGACGGGTTGGGTGGCAACGGCCGGCGCCGACGTCGGAGGGAAAATGGAGATCTTGCGACCGGAGGAAGCCGATGGCGCACTGGCGAGTTTCGCCCGTGCCCATGCGGGGATGCGGATATTCGTACGGGGCGACAAGGGGGCGCGGGTCGTCTTGGCGGTTGCGTCGCGACGCATGTATTTCGTCTTCGAGGGCGAATGCGAGGGTGCGCAGATCGTGGGCGTCATTAACGACGCCAAAGAGGCCGGCGTCATCGTCAGCGACGATTTCTCCGCCTATGTCGACATGCTGCCCTTCACCGGCGCGTTGGATTGGCGGGTGATTCCGCAGATCGGTGAGGTCATGCCCAAGGGCAATACCGCCACCAACAAAAACGCCTATGTGGTGCGCGACGACATCACTGCGGCGCTGACCAAGATCAATTCGGCGCTGTTTTCCAAAACCGAGCACCGCGCTTTTGCGACCGGGGCGGAGGCGCTGGCCTGGCTGGGCTGGGAATGAATGTCAGACCTGCCGGTTGGCGGCATCGAGCAGCAGAACCTTCGGCCGAAGCGCCTTGGCTTCTTCTTCGTTCATTTGGGCGAAGGCGATGACGATAACGAGATCCCCCGGCTGACACAGCCGCGCCGCCGCGCCGTTGATGCCGATCACGCCGGATGCTGCCGGAATCGCATAGGTGGTGAAGCGCTCGCCGTTCATGATGTCGAGCACGTCCACCTGCTCGTTCGGCAGAATGCCGGACGCCTCCATCAGCGCGGCATCGATCGAGATCGAGCCTTCGTAGTTGAGGTCGCATTGGGTAACCGTGGCCCGATGCAGCTTGGCTTTCATCATAGTAAGGATCATGGCGCAATTTTATTTGTCTGCCGCCGAGAAGTCCAGGCAAAGACGCGGTCATCTCGCCGCGCTTTGTGGCGGCAAGACGGCATGGTACCATCGGAAGAAATACGGGAATTTGCCATGAAACGTCTGGTTACCGCCCTGCTGCTGCTCGCCGCCCCCGCTTTTGCCGACGAGGCGAAGATCGAAACCTCGATGGGCGACATCGTGATCGCGCTCGATGCGGAACATGCGCCTAAAACGGTCGCCAACTTCGTTGCCTACGCCAAATCCGGCCATTTCAACGGCACCGTGGTCTATCGCGTGGTGCCCGGATTCGTGGTGCAGATGGGCAGCGTCGATGCCAAGGGAAACGGGCGGAAATTGCGCGCGGCCATCCCGCTGGAAAGCGCGAACGGCCTCAAAAACGTTCGCGGCGCGGTAGCGATGGCGCGCGCCGACAAACCGGCCAGCGCCCAGGCCGAGTTTTTCGTCGATCTGGCCGACAACACGCCGCTCGATCCCAAGCCGCAGGATGTGCCGGGGACCACCGGGTATGCGGTCTTCGGGGCGGTGATCGGCGGCATGGACGTAGTCGACGCCATCGCCAAGGTGGCGCTCGGCGGCGGCAAGGGGCCTTTCCCCGATGCCATGCCGAAGACGCCGGTTAAGATCGTCAAGGTGACGATCGGCCGGTTCGCCCCGCCGTCGGCCCCCCCGACCGAGGCGCCGCCGGCCCAAAATGCGCCGATGCCCTGACGGCATACAATCTGAGGGCGAGCCTCGGCGGTGCGGTATATTCTATTGCGATTATTCGTATACGATGTATTTACGCATTAACAAATTGGGCGAATTCGGGTAGCCGTAAATCGCAGTATGGCGTTGCACGCGGGGGGAGAAGCGTCGATTATCCACTGGGGGACCGCCAAGTGGAACGCGTCCCGTGCTGATTGTCGAGCCCTATGTTTCTTCCGTCGATGTCTTCGTTGCGCAACTGACCGCCAAATATCCGGCAGCGCATGTCTATGCCGTTGGCCCGCCGGATGCCCGCACTTTTCTGCTCATGCAGGAAAACCGCTGCCACGTCGTCTTCGTCGGCGAGGCGACCCCTTACCAGGTGCAGGAGGCGCTGCAACTGGCGAAGGCGGACGGCATGTCAAGTGTGGGGACCGGGTTGCTGCTCGATTTTTCGCGCTATACCGGTTCGCTGGACTGGGATTACGTCAAGCGCGATCATTCGATGATACCGGGAATGAAGCCGCAACCGTCCAAGGCGGCATATCTGTGGTCCGATATGCAGGGCGAATTGCTGACCAAGAGCATGGCGATCTTCTTTGCGCCGATCGAATGCCGCGCCTTCGTCGATTACCACGAGGCGATCGCCTGGCTAGGCTGGGAATAAAGCGTTCAGAGCACGGCTTGCGACAGGTACGCCAGGGTTGTGCTGTCCAGTGCCTGATAGGTCGTGCTCGAAATCGACGCGATTTGCGCTGCACTGAACCCGTCGATTTGTACAGCCGTCAACGCTTCGAGGAAGGTCGTCGAAAGTGCGGACATCGTGGTGGTGGTGATATTCCCAAGCTGGGCCGCATTCAGTTCATTATACAACGTCGACGTAAAGCTGGCGAATTGCGATGCCGTCATGGTGGAAAACTGCGTTGCCGTCAACACATTGAACTGCGTGGTGTCCAGCGACTCGAGCTGTTCGACCGATAGATTGCCGATTTGCGTGGGCGTCAATGCTTCGATTTGGGTCATCGTCAACAAGTCGAGTTGCGTCGTCGATAGCGAACGAAGTTGTACGCGAACAAGCGCGGTAAGCTGCGTTGCCGTCAATTCGCCGATTTCCGTCGCGGTAAGTTCTTCAATCACCGTCGTCGTCAGTTGACCGATTTGCGTCGAGGTCAGCCCGCCGATCTGGGTAACGGTAAGGCTATCGATTTCGGTCGCGGTAAGGCCTGACAAGGCGTTCTTGGACAGCGCCCCGATTTGCGTGGCCTTCAGGGCGGCAAACTGCGTTGTCGTCAGTTCCCCGATCTGATCCGCCGTCAGCCCGCTGACCTCCGTGGCGGTCAGCGCGGCAATCTGTGTGGCCGACAGCGAAGCGATCTGGGTCGACGTCAGTCCGCCGATGGCGGTCGACGAAATGTACTTGAATTGCGTCGTCGTCAGGCTGGCCAAATCCGTAACGCTGAGGCCGCCGATCGACGTTGAGGAAATCGCGGCAACTTGTGCTGCGGTCAGCGCGGCAATCTGCGTTGCCGCCAATGCCGCAATCTCGTTCTTGGTCAGCCCGGAAATCGCATCGCTCGAAAGCGCCGTTACCTGCGTCGTCGTCAGGGCAGAAATCTGCGTCGACGTCAGCATGGCAACCTGTTCGCCGGTCAAACCGGAAATCTCGGTAACACTCAATAGTGCGATTTCATCCGCCGACAGCGCTTCGATCTGGGTAATATTCAAGCCGGAAATCGCGGTAGCCGACAGACTGGCAAACTGCGTCACCGTTAACGCGGACAATTGCGTCGGGGTCAGGCCGATAATGGCCTCATCGGAGATCGCTGCAATCTGGGTCGCGGCAAGATACGACATTTGCGTGGCCGTCAGCTTGCCAATTTGGGTTGCCGACAAACCGCCGATCCCGGACGACGAAAGCGACGTCAATTGCGACTTGGAAAGCGCCCCCAGTTGGGTATCGGCAAGCCAGGATACCTCGGTTGCCGTCATCGCCGATACTTCCGTGACGCTCAACTCGGCGATTTGGGTTTGATCGAGGCTGGCAATTTGCGTTGAACTCAGCCCCGCGATGGCCGTGGCCGAAATGGCGCGAAGTTGGGTTTCGGTCAGAATGTCGATGTCCGTGCCGGTCAGGCCGCCGATCGCGGTTGGGGTGATGGCGGAAATTTGTGTGGCGTTCAAAACCGCAAGCTGACCGTCGGTCAGGGCCGCAATCTGCGTATCCGACAAGCCGCTAATCTCGGTTGCCGTTAAACTGCGAACCGCAGTAACCGACAACGCCGCTATCTGGGTTGCGGTCAAAGCCGCCAGACCGGTATCCGAAAACCCTTGAAGTTGCGAAGAGCTGAGGGCGTTCAACTGCGTGGTAGTGAGCGATTTGATTTGGGTCGCGGTCAAGGCGGCAATTTGCGTGGCCGTTATGGCGGCAAATTGCGTAGCATTAAGGGCGGCAACGTCATCGCTCTGCAAACCGGCGACGGCGGTTGCGGATATCGCCGACACCTGTTTGGTGCTGAACAACGCCACTTGCGTCGTGGTGAGTGCGGCAATTTCGGTCATCGTCAACGCGGCAATTTGGGTCGTCGTCAGGGTGCCGATTTGATCTGTGGTCAGCGCGGCAATCTGCGTCGCAACCAACGCGGCGATTTCCGTCGCGGTCAGTGCGCGAATTTGCGACGCGGTCAGCGCGGCGACGTCCGTCGTCGACAATCCTTCAATTCCGGTATCGGACAGGCTGGCGATTTGGGTTGCGGTCAAATCGTCGATCAAATTGTCGGAGATCGCATCGATCTGCGTCATGCTCAAGGCGGCAATCTGCGTGGCCGTCAGACTTAATACCTGAGTATCCTGCAGCAAAGCGATTTGCGTTTTGGTCATGGCGGCAATCGCCGTCGGCGACAACGCATTGAACTGCGTCGTCGAGAACGACGCGAGCTGCGTTCCGCTCATCGCCGAAACCTGCTCGTCGGAGAGGCTGCCGATCTCCGTCGCCGTCAAAAGCGCGATCGTTGTCGCGCTTAAGGTCGAGGTTTGACTGGTCGTCAATGCGGCAATTTCGGTCGCCGTAAGGTTCTTGATTTGCGTTGCCGTCAACGCGGCCAGTTGCGTTGCCGACAATGTGGCGATCTGCGATGCCGACAGCGCCGCAATCTGCGTTTTGGTCAGCGATTGAAGCTGGGTGTCCGCAAGCGAAGAAATCTGGCTTTCCGTCAACCCGTCGATCGCAGTGACGGATATGGCCGCCAATTGGCTGGCATTCAAAGAATCCAATTGCGATTCGGTCAGTGCCGCAACTTCCGTTTCGGCCAGCCGGCCGACGGTCGTCGTGGTCATTGCCGATACCTGCGTCGTCGTCAATGCCTTGATGGTGTCGGACGATAGCGCGGCCAACTGATCCGCCGTTAGCGCGTTGATCTGCGATGCGGACAGCGAGACAATTTCGGTCGCCGAAAACTCGTCGATACCCGACGAGACTAGCGCCGCTATTTGTTTGGCGGACAAAATGCCGATCTGGGTTTCGTCGAAGGCTTCGATTTGGTCCGCGGTCAACCCGGCAACCTGGGCGGTCGTCAGCAACTTGATCTCGGTCGTCGTCAGCGCCTTGATCTGAGCCTGGCTGAGCGAGGCAATTTGCGATGACGACAAGCCGCCGATCTGCAAGGAGGTAAGGCTGTTCAGATTATCCGTCGAAAGACCGGCAATGGCCGTGGCGGATATGGCGGCGATTTGCGTGCTGGCCAGCGTTGCAAGCTGCGTCGACGACAGTGCCGCAATGTCGTCCTTGCTCAAACCGCCGATTTGGGTTGCGCTCAGAATGTCGATTTGCGTCGCCGTCATCGCGCCGATTTGCGACGCCGACAAGTCCGACATCTGGGTTGCCGTCAGCCCTTTTATCTGAGCCGTAGACAACGCGGCAATTTGCGTAATGGTCAACGATGCCAGTTGGTCTTCGGTCAAGCCGCTTATTTCGGTGGCGGTCAACGCCGTCAATTGCGTCGACGTCAAGCCGGCAATCTGCGTTGACGTAAAGCCGGAGACGGCGGTTCCCGTCAGGGCGGCGAGTTGGCTGGTCGATAGAGCGTCGATCCAGGTGTCGGACAGCGATTTAATCTGATCGCTCGTAAGCCCGGCAATTTGGGTAACCGTCAACGACTGAATCTGATCCGCCGATGCTGCGCCGATTTGGCTGCTGTTGAGTTCGGATATTTGCGTGGCCGTCAACCCGCGCAGTTGGGTTTTCGTCAACTCGCCGATTTGCGTTGCGGTAATGGCGCCGGTCGCGTCGGCGGAAAGCGCGGATATTTGAGTGGCGGTCAGCAAATCGAGAACCGTATTGCCGACCGAAACGATGTCTTCGGCGGTTAGTCCGCCGATTTGCGTTTTGGACAGCGCCTTGATCTGCGTCGACGTCAAGCCGTCAAGCTGCGTCGCGGACAGTTCGGAAACTTGCGTGCCGGTCAGACCGGCGATCTGGGTGACGGTCAGTGCGCCGATCTGCGTGGCGGAAAGATAGGCGACTTGGTCCTCGGAGAACGCTCCGATCTCGGTTGCGGTCAGCGCGCTCAGCTGACTGTCGGCAAGCGAGGCGATTTGGGTCCGTGTCAGTCCGCCGATGGCGGTTGTCGAGAGCGCGGACATCTGCGTTACCGACAGGCTGCTGATCTGGCTGGCGGTCAGGCTCTTGACGTCTTCGTCGCTCAACCCCTTGATTTGCGTCGCGGTCAGGGACGCCAACTGCGATACGGCCAGCGACTGTATTTGCGTCGTGCTGAACGCATTGATTTGGGTGGCGGTCAGACCGGCAATCTGGGTTGCCGCCAGTGCTGCGATGGCGGTCGCGGTCATGCCCGACAAGGCGGTGGACGTCAGATACGATATTTGGGTTTTGCTCAAGGTGCCGAGCTGCGTGGACGAGAGCGCCGCCATCCCGTCGGCGGTAAGGCCGCCGATTTGAGCCGCAGTTAGAACCGCAATCTGTTTTTCGCCGAGGGCGGCGATCTGCGTTATATCCAGCGAGGCGATTTCGGTGGCGGTCAGTCCCCTGACTTGAGCCGTCGTTAGCAGGCCGATTTGATCGCCGCTGAGATAATCGATTTGGTCGGTCGACAGGGCGGCGATTTCCGTTGCCGTCAGGGCCAAAAGATCTTCGGTGCTCAGCGTCGTCAACTGGGTTCCGGTAAGACCGCTTACGGCGCGCGTCGATAGCGCCGCAATCTGTATTTTCGAAAAAGCGCCGAGCTGGGTAACCGTCAGGTTGGCGACGTCGCTGGCGTCGAGACCGGATATCTGGGTCGTCGATAGCAAGGTAATCTGCGTCGTCGAAAGCGCTTGAATTTGGGTCTCGCTTAACGAACCGATCTGAGCCTTGGTCAATCCAGAAAATTGCGTGCTGCTCAACAATGCGATCTGTTCGGCGGTTAGACCCGCAATGGCGGATGTCGTCAGGCAGGCAATCTGTCCCTTGCTCAGCGTCGCGAGCTGTTCGTCGGACAGCATCGCTACGTCGTTGGCGCTTATGCCCCTGGTCTGCGTCGTGCTGAGGGTGCCGATCCCGGTCGTGCCGAGCTGCGCGAATTGAGTCGCCGAAAGTGCGGCAATCCCGGTAGCGGTTATTCTCCCCAGTTGCGTCGTAGTCAGCGCGGAGATTTGCGTCGTCGTCAGGCCGGCTACCTGCGTAGCCGTCAGATAGCCGATTTCGGTGGCGGTAAGCGCCGAAAACTGGCTGCTCGTCAACTGCCCGATCTGGTCTTCGCTCAGCGCTTGAATTTGGGTCGACGCGAATGCCGCAACCTGGGTCGTCGTCAGTGCAACAATTTGCGAATCGTCCAGGGCGGAGATTTCCGTTGCCGTCAGGCTCTTGACCTGTGTTGCCGTCAAGGCGGCGATCTGGGTTTCGCTAAGCCCGCCGATTTGGTCGATACTGAGGTTTTTGATCTGCAGCGCGGTCAGACCGCTGATTTGCGTCGCGGTCAACACGTCGATGTATTCGGAAACCAGAGTCTGGATTATGGTCGTGGTAAATCCGGACATTTGCTTGCCGGTAAAGGCCTCGAGTTGGCTCTCGCTGAACTTGACGATTTCGTCGGCGCTGATGCCCTTAAGCTGGGTGGTGGTCAGGGCGGCGATTTGGCTGACCGTCAACGCCGCAATCTGGTCGCTGTCGAGAACGGCGATGGCGGTGGCGGACAATCCCTTAATCTGGGTTGCGGACAATAGTCCGATTTGATCCGCCGACAGATAACTCACCTGTGTCGTCTTCAACTGGCTCAGTCCGGCGGCGGTAAGGCCGGAAATCTGCGTCGTCGTCAGGGCGGCGATCCGATCCCGGTCGAGCGACTTGATTTGCGTTGCCGTCAGTGCCGCTATTTGCGTTGCCGTCAGCGCCGTCCATTGATCGTCGGACAACAGCCCGATGTCGGTCGTCGACAGTCCCTTGATCTGGGCGGCGGAAAGCGCGGCGATCTGGGACGCCGATAGTTCGCCCAGTTGCGTGTCGGTCAATGCGGCAATCTGTGCCGATAAAAATCCGGAAATCTGGGTTTCGGTCAGCGCGGCGATTTGGTCGTCGCTTAACGCAAGTATTGCGGTTTTGTTCAGGGCGGATATCAGCGCTGCGTTGAGAGCCGCGACCTGCGTCACCGATAACGTCGAAATTTCCGTCGTGGTCAGCGCCTTGATTTGCGTCTTGGTAAGCCCGCCGATCTGAGTTTCGGTCAGCGTGGCGAACTGGGAGCTGTCCAGGGACGCGATAATGGTGGTGGCGAATGCGCCGATCTGCGTACTGGTGAAATAGGAAATCTGTTCCGCCGACAATTCGTCGACTTGGGTCGCCGTCAGGTATTTGAGTTCGGTCTTGGTCAGGGCGGCAAGTTGCGTCGATCCCAGGGCGTCGATTTGTTCGGCGCCGAGCGCCTTGATTTGCGTTGCCGTTAAACCTGCAATTTGCGTTTCGGTCAGGGCCGCCAGTTGTTCTGCGGATAGGGTCAGGAAACCGGTGGTCGTCAGCGCCCGTATTTGTGCGGCGCTAAGCGACGGCAATTGGGTGACGGCGAGGCTTTCGATCTGCTCGGTCGAAAGGTCTTTTATCTGCGTGGCGGTGAGGGCGGAAATCTGCGTACCGCTCAGCAAGCCGACGAGCGTATCCGTCAGCGCGTCCATCTGCGTGGTCGAAAGCACGGCAATCTGGGTTGCGGCCAGGCCGGCAAGTTGATCCGTCGAAAGTGCGGCGATTTCGGTGGACGTCAGTCCCTTGATTTGCCCCGTGGTCAGCCAGGAAATTTGCGAGGCGGACAAGGCCGCAAACTGTTCCGAGGTCAAAGCGCCGATTTCGGTCGCGGTCAGCGTCCGCAGTTGCGTCGCGCTCAGCGCCTTGATCTCGTCTACTCCCAGCGCATCGATTTGATCGGCATTCAGCACCCTGATCTGCTCGGCCGAGAGATAGACGATCTGGTTGTCGGTGATGCCGCTCAGCTGCGTCGGATCCAGACTGGAGATCTGCTTGGTCGAAAGGTAGGTCAGCTGCGTGCCGGACAGCTCGCCGATATCCTCGGCGGTGAAGGCATCGAGATCCGTGGTCGTCAGCGAATTTATGTTCGTCTTGTTCAGCGACGCGACGTACGCCGAGGAGGACGAAAATGACGAGATCGACGAAACCATACGCTTTACGTCCCGCTGCTAATTGTTCCGTTCGGCCGGGCGCGGCCAAGCCCGTTTCCGGTTTGCGCCCGGGTACGGGCGTGACCCGATGTGGCAATCGTCGACCAACGCAAACGCATACATGCCGGTTCCTTATCGCCGGTAGGCGGCGATCCTCCGGTCACACGCTGTGCATGTTCCGTGCCTTGCCGGGTGAAAAAATATCGCAGCATAATCAATACGTTATTGTGAATTTGCCGTGGCATCGATCCGCCGCCGGTGGGCAAAAAACGAATGCCCGGCGTTTTTTGCCTGCTTGGGCTTCTCGCGGCGCGGGTGGCCGGCGGTAAGTCTCTAGAATTCAAAAAAAATCCCCGGCGGAGGCCGCCGGGGAGCGATGACGGAAACAAAACCGGATAAACTATTTATTCAGCGTACAGACCGCCCTGAGTTTCGCCGCGTCCTTACAGGATTTGGTGTCGAAAGGCGCGGTCGAATCCTGCACAGGGATGAACGCCACCAGTCCGGCGGGTTGCTCGGGGCAGACGAATTCCACCACATAGCGCTTTTTGGCGGGTTCCTGGCCGATGACATGCATTCTGTCGACGTTGGCGGTGCAGGGAACCTTGTGAAGCGCGAGTGCCTCGATGAAATTCCGCTTGGTGACGATCGGCCCCGAGTCGGTCAACTTGCAGGATATGCCGCGCATGCCGGCGTCCTTGCAGGTGAGGACCTGCGGCCGCACCGTCGATCCGGGCATCGCCGAAAGCAGGATGAAGCCCCTGCCGTCGGCGCAGGCGACTTCGTTGTATTCGACCTTCGCCTTGGCGTTCTGGCCGAGTCTGGCGGTTTTGTTGACCAAGCAGTTGGTGCCGGCATGGGCCATCGCCGCCGAGGCCATTGTCTCGATATTGACGTTGGCGCTCAGTTTGCACGCCGCGCCCGTCGGTTTGCCTGCGGTAATATCGGCTTGGCGATTCGCTTCGGCGGTAAAGCAGGAGACGCCGGTGGGCGCCCCTTCGCCGGGTTGAAACAGAAAATAGCCTATGCCGTTGGTGCAGGCGACCTCATAGGTGCGGACGGTCGTATTCTTGCCGTCGATCGGCGCCGTTTCTTCGGCGGCCAGTACGGCATCGCCCACTTCGCAGGACAGGGATAGGGTTTTTGCCAGTTCGGTTGCGGCGGACTTGTCTTCGGCCAGAAGGTCTTCGAGTTTTCGGCCCTTAGCCAGGTCTTCCTTGGTCAGCCGCGTGGCCTGGTTGGTGTAGTCGCTGCTTCGACCGCTTGCTCCGTCGGGCTGGCCGGCGGATTGCGCCGCCGCCGGCGCTGCGACCAGGGCCAGCATCAGAAACGCCGCACATGGGCCAAGAAAACCCTTCATATCTCTTCTCCGTCCGCCTCCCCCGTATGTCCCGGCACGCGGGGTTTACGGGCGTCCTTGTTAATACCAAGTGACACCGGGTTCTACTGTGCCGCGCCTCACTTATAGTGTTCGAAAAAAAACGCGTGCTGCATTTCGAACATTTCTCGCGCATGGCGCGATTGTTCGAAGTATCGACCATGCCTGGACGGCCGCCGTGGCGTCGGTCGAGCCGGTCGCGATCGGCTGGAAGACGCGGAAAACCGGGCAAAAAACGACATGCGAGGGGAAGTAAACCGGGTTTGCCGGTTTTTCGGTCAACCCGCTCCACGGCGCAAGACCTGTGGGTGCGTCTTCTCCTGCTGTTGCCGCCGCGGGACGCGACGGCTATCTTGCCTTTACGGCGGGGCCTTAAAGCCTTAAGGCCCCGTTTCGCTTTTTCGCGAAAGAAGGACGCCATGAAACGCCGGCGGATGATCTACGAAGGCAAAGCCAAAATTCTGTACGAAGGACCGGAGGCCGGCACCATCGTCCAGTATTTCAAGGACGACACCACCGCTTTCGATGCCACCAAGAAGGCGGTGATCGAAGGCAAGGGTGTGCTTAACAACCGCATCAGCGAGTATTTGTTCGGGCAATTGGGCGCCATCGGGGTGCCGACCCACTTCATCAAGCGGCTCAATATGCGCGAGCAGCTGGTCAAGGAGGTGGAGATCGTCCCCCTCGAAGTGGTGATGCGTAACGTCGCAGCCGGCTCGCTAGCCAAGCGCTTAGGCCTGACCGAGGGCACGCCGCTGCCGCGCTCGATCATAGAATATTATTACAAGAACGATTCGCTGCACGACCCCTGGGTCAGCGAAGAGCATATCACCGCATTCGGTTGGGCCAGCCCCCAAGATCTCGACGACATGGTGAATCTCACCATTCGGATCAACGACTTCCTGACCGGGCTGTTCCTCGGCGTCGGCATCAAGCTGGTCGATTTCAAGCTCGAATTCGGCCGGTTGTGGGAAAACGACTACATGCGCATTGTGCTTGCCGATGAAATCAGCCCGGATTGTTGCCGGCTGTGGGACGCGGTGACCAACGACAAGATGGACAAAGACCGCTTCCGCCGCGACATGGGCGGGATGATGGAAGCCTATTCCGAGGTCGCGCGCCGTCTTGGCATCATGCCCGAATCGGGGCAATCCGAAATGAAGGGACCGAAACTGGTCCAGTAGCCGCAAGACGAGGTGGGCAGGCATGAAGGCGCGGGTTTTCATCAGACTCAAGAACGGTGTGCTCGATCCGCAGGGCAAGGCGATCGGCAAGGCGCTGACCGGCCTCGGCTTTGCCGGCATCGGCGAGGTGCGCCAGGGCAAGCTGATCGAGATCGAACTGGACGAAACCGACGAGGCCGCCGCCAAAACCGCGCTGACCGAGATGTGCGAGAAGCTGCTGGCCAACACGGTAATCGAGCGCTACGAAATCGAGCTTGCGAAATGAAATCGGCGGTCGTCATCTTCCCCGCTTCCAACTGCGATCGCGATGCCGCCGTTGCCCTCGAACAGATGACCGGCAAAAAACCGCATCTGATCTGGCACGCCGACAGCGACATCCCCGACGTCGATCTCATCGTATTGCCCGGCGGCTTCTCCTACGGCGATTATCTGCGCTGCGGGGCGATGGCCAGCCAAAGCCCGGTGATGCGAACCGTCAAGGAGCGCGCCGAAAAGGGCGTCTCCGTGCTCGGCATCTGCAACGGCTTTCAGATCCTGACCGAAACCCATCTTTTGCCCGGCGCGTTGATGCGCAATGCCGGACTGAAGTTCGTCTGCCGGCCGGTCGGCCTGGCCGTGTGCGAGGCCCAGTCGCGCTTCACCCGCCGCTATTCGAGCGGGCAGACGGTGGTGTTCCCGGTGGCGCACGGCGAAGGCAACTACACCGCCGACGACGACACCTTGAAGGCACTCGAAGCCGAGGGGCGCATCGCCTTCCGCTATGCCGAAGGGGACAACCCCAACGGCTCGGCGCACGACATCGCCGGTATCCTGAACGAGAAGCGCAACGTGCTCGGACTGATGCCGCATCCCGAGCGGGTGTGCGATGCCCTGATCGGCGGCACCGACGGCCGGGCGATGTTCGAAAGCCTGATCGAAGCGATCGGCTGATCGGACGATGACGCTTGTCGGTCGCGGGCGGAAGGATTATATTCCTCTGTTCGCTGCGGCAGGATACAAGAGGCGGAAAATCGGGGGAGGGGAGGGGGAAAGAGTGAAAACGAAGATCACGATTTTGCGCTTTTTCCCAAAGGCCCCCATAGATGTTGATGTGGTAATGCGATGAGCCGAATTTCTCCAGACGTCGTTCGCGAACATGGCCTTTCCGAGGAGGAATACGCCAAGATCGAAGCATTGCTCGGCCGTGCCCCCAATATGGTCGAGCTTGGGGTATTCAGCGTGATGTGGTCCGAGCATTGCTCGTACAAATCCACCCGCGCCCATTTGAAAAAGCTGCCGACCAAGGGCAAGCGGGTGATTCACGGTCCCGGCGAGAATGCCGGCGTGGTCGACATCGGCGACGGCGACTGTGTGGTTTTCAAGATGGAAAGCCACAACCACCCCAGCTTTATCGAGCCCTATCAGGGCGCGGCGACCGGGGTGGGCGGCATCTTGCGCGACGTGTTCACCATGGGGGCGCGCCCCATCGCCATGCTCGATTCGTTGCGGTTCGGCGCGCCGGATCATCCTAAAACCCGCAGTCTGGTTTCCGGCGTGGTGGCGGGCATCGGCGGCTACGGCAACTGCATGGGCATTCCCACGGTGGCCGGCGAAACCGCCTTCGACGAAAGCTACAACGGCAACATTCTGGTCAACGCCATGTGCGTCGGCTTGGCGAAGAAGGACAAGATTTTCCTCTCGGCGGCCAAGGGGGTGGGCAATCCCATCGTCTATGTCGGCTCCAAAACCGGGCGCGACGGCATCCACGGCGCTACCATGGCCTCGGCCGAATTCAATGCCGATTCCGAGGAAAAGCGCCCCACCGTGCAGGTCGGCGATCCCTTCGCCGAGAAGCTGGTGCTGGAAGCCTGTCTGGAGCTGATGGAATCGGACGCCATCATCGCCATTCAGGACATGGGCGCGGCGGGGCTGACCTCGTCATCCTCGGAAATGGCCGACAAGGGCGGGGTAGGGGCCGAGATCGATCTCGATAAGGTGCCCCAACGCGAAACCAACATGACCGCCTACGACATGATGCTGTCGGAGAGCCAGGAGCGCATGCTGGCGGTGCTCAAGCCCGGCCGCGAGAAAGAGGCCGAGCGCATCTTCAAAAAATGGGGCCTCGATTTTTCGATCATCGGCATCACCACCGATACCCACCGGTTGATCGTCAAGCACAGGAACGAGGTGGTGGCCGACATGCCGGTCGGATCGCTCTCGGATGCCGCACCGGTCTACGAACGCCCCTTCGTCAAGCCCGAGCCGGCCCACGAGATGCTGCTGACCGACGCCACGCGCGCGGTGGTGCCCTCGCTGCTCAAGGTTCTCGGCAGTCCCGACATGTGCTCCAAGCGTTGGATTTGGGAGCAGTACGACCATTCGGTGATGGCCGACACGGTGATCGGCCCCGGCGGCGATGCCGCCCTGGTGCGGGTACACAATACCAATAAAGGCTTGGCGATGACGGTGGATGCCAACCCGCATTACTGCAAAGCCGATCCGTACGAAGGCGCCAAGCAGGCGGTGGCCGAAGCCTGGCGCAACCTGACTGCGGTCGGCGCGCATCCTTTGGCGGTGACCGACAACCTCAATTTCGGCAACCCGGAAAAGCCCGAAATCATGGGCCAGATTGTGGCTGCGGTCGACGGCATCGGCGAAGCCTGCCGGTTCCTCGATTTTCCCGTGGTGTCCGGCAACTGCTCGCTCTACAACGAAACCCAAGGCGAGGGCATTCTGCCGACCCCCACCATCGGCGCGGTCGGTCTGGTCAAGGACGTGACCAAAACCGCCTCGATTCCGTTCAAGCGAGTGGGCGATGCGATCTTCCTGATCGGCGAGGTTAGATGCCAGCTCGGCCGTTCGGCCTATTTGCGCCTCGTCGAGAGCCGCGAGGCCGGCGCCATGCCGCCGGTCGATCTGTCTGCGGAAAAGCAGAACGGCGATTTCGTCCGCGATCTGATCGAAACCGGCATCGTCGATACCTGCCACGACATATCCGACGGCGGGGTGATCGTGGCGCTGGCGGAGATGGCGATGGCCAGCGGTGTCGGCGCGCACATCGTGCTGCCGAACGGCATGCCGCCGATCCCCTTTCTGTTCGGCGAAGAGCAGGCGCGTTATCTGATCGCGGTGCCGACCGAAAAGGCCGAGAAGATCCTTACCGACGCCGCCGTCAACGGCATTTTCGCGATGATGCTGGGCGAGACCGGCGGGTTGACCTTACGGCTCGACGAGTTGGGCGAGGTCAGCCTCGAATCGCTGAAAAAATCCCACGAAGCCTGGCTTCCTTCCTATATGGCGGGCGATTCCTGATGGCGATGGCGCGCGAAGAGATCGAACAGCTCTTGCGCCAGGCGTTTCCCGACGCCGACATTGCGGTTGCCGCCCTGGCCGACGACGGCGATCACTACGCCGCCGCGGTGCAATCCGCCGCCTTCAACGGCAAGACCAAGGTGCAGCAGCACCAGATGGTCTATGCGGCGCTGGAAGGACGAGTCGGCGGCGTTCTGCACGCGCTGCAATTGACCACGGCGCCGAAGGAGACGGGCGCATAGCGGATAACCGCCCAGAGCAACGTGCGCATAGTTGCGACCAGCCGGCGATGCCTTCGCTATTTCGTCAATTTCGCCTTGACCGCGGCGCTGGCGGCGGCGAAATCCATTTTGCCGGCGAAGTGTCCCTTGAGATGCGCCATCACCTTGCCCATATCTTTGATGCTGCCCGCGCCGGTTTCGGCTATGGCGGCGTCGATGGCAGCCGAAGCCTCTTCGGTCCCCATCTGTTGGGGCATGAATTCGCGAATGACCGCGATTTCGGCCGCTTCCGCCGCGGCCAGTTCCGGCCGGCCGCCCTGCTTATAGAGGGCGATCGAATCCTCGCGCGATTTGATCATTTTTGCGAGCAGGCCGAGAATCTCGTCATCGGCGATGCCGGCACGCGAATCTTCGGTACGACCGGCGATGTCGCGGTCCTTGATCGCCGCCAGAATCAACCGCAAGGTGCCGAGGCGCGTCTGGTCCTTGGCCTTCATCGCCTCTTTCATCGCGGTGGTGATCGCTTCGCGCAAAGCCATTATATATCTCCTAAATGCCAATCGGCGGGCAATTTACCCTTCCGCGCGCGGCAGCCAAAGACAAAAGAAGATTTTTACGGGGTTGACCGCGCTTATCGCCCTCCCTATTTTCGCCCGGGTCTTTTGAGCTTTCCGCCATGTCGAATCCGTCATCTTTCTCCGCCGTACTTGGTGCGGAGGCCGTTTTGCGCGGCCGGTTGGTTCTCGCCGACGGGACGATATTCGACGGCCGCGGCTTCGGGGCGAAAAAATGCGCGGTGGGCGAGGTTTGCTTCAACACCGCGATGACCGGCTATCAGGAAATCCTTTCCGATCCCTCGTATGCCGGGCAGATCGTCTGCTTCACCTTTCCGCATATCGGCATCGTCGGCACCAACGACGAGGACGTGGAAGCGCTCAAGCCCGTGGTGCGCGGGGTGATCGTGCGCGCCGCGGCCGGAATGTCGTCCAACTGGCGCGCCTTGCAGCGCTTCGATACCTGGCTCAAACGCCACGATATTCCGGGGATTGCCGGCATCGACACTCGCGCGCTGACCAATCGCATCCGCACCAAGGGCATGCCGCACGGGGCGATCGGCGCCGACGGCAAAACCGATGCCCCCGCGCTGCACCAGATGGCCAAGGATTTTGCCGGTCTCGAAGGTATGGATTTGGCCAAGGATGTGTCGGCGGCGCAGGTTTCGCACTGGCAACAGACGCCCTGGACTTTAGGCCAAGGCTACGGCGAACAGACCGCGCCGTCCTTCCGCGTGGTGGTGATCGACTACGGCGTCAAGCACAACATCTTAAGGTTGTTGGCCGGGATGGGTGCCGATGTCACTGTGGTGCCGGCGAAGGCTTCGTTCGAGGACATCATGCGCCACAAACCGCATGGCGTGGTGCTGTCGAACGGACCGGGCGATCCGGCGGCGACCGGCGCATACGCCATTCCGGTGATCCGGGCGGCGATCGATGCCGGGTTGCCGGTGTTCGGCATTTGTCTCGGCCATCAGATGCTGGGCCTCGCCCTCGGCGGCAAAACCAAGAAGATGAGCCAAGGTCATCACGGCGCCAATCACCCGGTGAAGGATCTGGAAACCGGTAAAGTCGAGATCGTGTCGATGAACCACGGTTTTACCGTGGATGCCGACAGCCTGCCCGACAATGTGGTACAGACCCATGTGTCGCTGTTCGACGGCTCGAACTGCGGCCTGAGGCTTAAAGATAAGCCGGTGTTCTCGGTGCAGTACCACCCCGAAGCCTCGCCGGGGCCGATGGATTCGCACTACCTGTTCGCCCGCTTCTGCGACGCGGCAAAGGCGAGGGCCTGAAAGGCATCACCCCGGGACTTTGCCCTGCCAAACCGGCCAGCAGGCGGTTTGGCCTTTCGCTTTGAGCAAATCGTAAAGCCGCAATTGGGCGTCTTCGGCGTTGCGTCCGGAACTGAGGGTTTTGTAGTCCTTCGCGCCCGCGCACCAAACATAGAACTGATGATGGCCGGCGGAATAAAACGCCAATGCTTTGCTGGAGGCATAACTGTCCGCCGCCGCCACGCCAGCCGCCGTCACTGCGAGGCATACGGCGAAAGCGCCGAACAACCACCGTTTCGCCATTGCCTTCCCCGAACCCCGGCCCGTCTTAAGACGTTGTCGCCGATTTACCCAACCCCTTGGGAGCCGTTCTACCGATCCCATATTGGCAGTGATGTTATCCCGGATCGTTCGTATTTTCACGTGAAAAGAAATCGAATGCTAAGCAATATATCTGCGTCGCTGCCGGTAACTCACGGTAGCGGCGGGGCCGTCGCTAGCGTTTTACTCTGTCTTCCCGGCCGCCGCCGCCTGGTTTGCCGAAAAAACGATCATGCTATCGTCCTCGGGTTGAATTGGACTCTGGAAAAACTCCAAAATGCCGCGTAATACAAATTGCGCCGGCCTTGTAGCGATGTACTTTTCGTTGGCGAATATGCTGGGGTGGTGTGGCGGCTTCATATAGCCGGCAATAATAACGGGCGGACGGAAATGACTGGTTCCATGTCGCATGCCGATATCCTTGAAGCGGCCCAGCGTGCCCATTCGGCCATCACCCTGCATAATGCGGAGGACTTCGAAGGCATGCGGCGGGCCGGCAAGCTGGCGGCGGAATTGCTTGATGTCATGGCGATGGAAGTGAAGCCGGGTGTCACCACCGCCCATCTCGACAAGCTGGCCTTCGATTTCATGGTCGATAACGGGGCGATTCCCGCCTGTCTGGGCTATCGCGGCTACCGCTATACTCTATGTACGTCGCTCAACCATGTGGTCTGCCACGGGCAGCCCAACGACAAGCCGATGCGCGAAGGCGATATTGTCAATATCGATGTGACGCTGATCCTTGACGGCTGGCACGGCGATTCCTCGCGGATGTATCCGGTGGGTGACGTGGGGCGCAAGGCGGCGCGGCTGATTGATATCACCTACGAATGCCTGATGCGGGGAATCGCGGCGGTCAAGCCCGGCGCCACTACCGGCGACATCGGCCATGCCATCCAAACCTACGCCGAAGATGAGGAGCACTGCGCGGTGGTGCGCGATTTCTGCGGCCACGGCCTCGGCAAGGTGTTTCACGCCTTGCCCAATATTGTGCATTACGGCAAGCCGGGACACGGCATCGATTTACGGCCCGGCATGTTTTTCACCATCGAGCCGATGATCAATCTCGGCGGTTATGGGGTGAAGGTGCTGTCGGATGGTTGGACTGCGGTGACCCGCGACCGTTCCCTTTCCGCGCAATTCGAACATTGCATCGGGGTGACCGATAATGGTGCCGAAATCTTCACGCTCTCGCCCAAGGGCTGGCACAAGCCACCTTATCTCTGAGGCGTCGGAACCACCGCCTGGCGGACTATCGGAGGCCGGGGGCGCATTTACCGCCGCTCCGCATTATCTCGGCCACCGTAGTCGGTTGCGCCAACGGTTTTTGGCCGCCGGCAGCGATGCCTTGCCCGATTACGAATTGTTGGAGCTGACGTTGTTTGCCGCCGTTCCCCGCCGGGACGTCAAACCGCTGGCTAAGGCGTTGATCGTCCGCTTCGGCGGCTATGCCGAGGTTCTGGCAGCGCCGCGCGAGAGGCTGATGGAGGTGGAGGGGGTGAGCGAGTCCGTCGCTATTCAGCTCAAGATCGTCGAGGCGGCAGCCTTGCGTATGGCCAAGGCCAAGGTGCTAAACCGGCCGGCGCTGAATTCCTGGCAGTCCTTGCTGGATTACTGCTCCGCCGCGATGGCGCGTGCGCCTATCGAGGCGTTCCGGGTGTTGTTTCTCGACCGCAAGAACATCCTGATTGCCGACGAGGTGCAATCCACCGGTACCGTCGATCACACCCCGGTTTATCCGCGCGAAATCGTCAAGCGGGCGCTTGAACTCGGCGCCTCGGCGGTCATTTTAGTACACAACCATCCGTCCGGCGATCCAACTCCCAGCCGCGCCGACATCGATATGACCTACCAGATCAGAGATGCTGCGAAGGGGCTGAAGATTGCGATCCACGATCATGTCGTTGTCGGACGCGGCGGTCACGTCAGCTTCAAGGCAATGGGACTGTTGTGAGCGTCTCCGAAAACCGGATTCCACCCCCGCAACAAGTGCGAGGTCGTCTTATACCAAGCTGCATGGGAAAGACCCCATGCAGCTTTATGGCGTTCAAACGCCACGCGGGCTTCTTCGCGCCATATGGCGCTTACGGCCGTTTGGCCGCTCGG
>WSSedL1CaDRAFT_10000673_pt1 | contig 23137 bp, 18 predicted proteins | sample WetSurSL1Cattail_FD_9464 | JGI IMG/M metagenome (IMG submission 9464)
CTGCCGTATCCGCCGCTTGCGAAGGGGGGGCGGGCGGATGATCGGTTGCACCGATCGACTCGATCTTGATCGTCATGTCGTCGGCGGCGAAGACGAATACATTATCGATGTCGGAACGCGGCCGGTCGGTGGCCAGATGCACCTCCCAGGCAAGGCGGCACTCGTCGGGGATCAGGGTATCGAGGCGCGGCAGATCGTCGGTCAACGCGGTTATCCGCGCATCGCCGAGCGCGCAAAGTTCGTCGAGCAGCGGCAGCGGTCTGGTGCCGTTCTTCAAGGCATCCGGCGCAAAACGGAGATAAATGCGCCATTGCGCGGGGGCATTCTTGCCGCCCACCGTCTGTTCCAGGTCGGCGATCAGCGCGGCGCAGCCGTCGTCCGTGGCTGCCGGGGTTTCGGCCAGCATGCGCAATTTGTCGAGCGCACGTAAGCTGACGGCGATCAGTGACGACGTCGTCTTGGCCGTGCCCTTGCGCACGCGGTCGAAGGCGGTCTCGAAGTGGTGGGCAAACTGCGACAACGCGTTGAAACCGTACATCGCGCCGGATCCCTTTAGCGTGTGCAGCGCGCGGAATACGGTGGCGACGGTGCCGAGGTCGTCCGGCTTCCGTTCGAGATCCAACAGGCCGTTTTCAAGGCGCTCCAGAAGCTCCTGCGCCTCGGCCCGGAAAATCTCGACGGAATCGGATGCGCTCATTTCGCCAGGACTTTGTTGACGATATGCACCAATTGGTCGGCATCGAACGGCTTGGTCAGCCAGCCGGTGGCGCCTGCCGCCTTGGCCTCGCGCTTGACCGATATGTCGGATTCGGTCGAGAGGAACAGGATCGGCACGCCCGCCTGCAACGGTTTCTTGCGCAACTCGCGGATCATGGTCATGCCGTCCATGCCCGGCATGTTGAGATCGACCAGGATCAGGTCGTATTTTTCGGCATCGGCCTTGGCGAGACCTTCCTCGCCGTCCTGGGCCTCGCCGATGGTGTGCCCTTCTCGACCGAGCGCGATCTTCACGGTGTGGCGGATGCTGGCGGAATCGTCCACCGTCAGGATTGCGGCCATGTTTCAGTCTCCTAGATGCAGCCAGAAGCGTGCGGACGGCGTATCGGGATTGAGGAACCCGCCGCGCCTCAGGGTTTCGTGCAGCGGTCCGGCGGCGGGGGCGGTGAGCGCAAAGCGCTTGCGCTGCTCGACGGCGGTCAGCCGGGCGGATTCGATGAGCTGGACCAACGACAGGTCGGTTTCGATGATTCCCGTCGCATCGACGGCAATGTCGTCATATTTGGCAAACGCTTCGCACAACGTGCGATGGGTTTGGGCGATGCTGTGAAGGCCGACGCTGGCGCCTAGCCTTACGATAGCGGCGGTTTCGTTCTGATCCGACAAGGCGGCACTCCTGCAGGTTGCCATATCAGGCTGGTTTCCCGCAGGAAGAGTACAGCTTTGAGTATTAACTGGCTGTGAATCCGCAACCGCATATAGGGTGCGGTTAAACCGTCGTTAACCTTCGGTCCCGTCCGGCAGCAGCTTGCCGGGATTGAGGATGTTCTTGGGGTCGAACGCGGCCTTCAACACGCGCATGGCGTCGATCTCGGTTGAACTGCGAAGTTTCGCGAGTTCCTGCCGCTTCATCACCCCGATGCCGTGTTCGGCGCTGATCGTGCCGGTAAATTCCTTCACCACGGCATAGACCACGCTCGCCACGTCGTCCCAGCGGTCGAGCAGGTCTTCGCAACCCTTCGGGATCATGAAGTTGAAATGCAGGTTGCCGTCGCCCAAATGGCCGAACACCATCGGCATGATTTTCGGTTCGAAGGCGGCCACCGCGGCAATGGCCCGGTCGATAAAGGCGCCCTGTGCGCTCACCGGTACGGCGACGTCGTGCTTAAACGACGGGGCCTCGCGTTTTTCCGCCTCTGACATGCCTTCGCGAAGCTGCCATAAGGCAAGACGCTGCGTTTCGGATGCGGCGATCGCCGCATCGCTCGCCAGGCCGTCTTCCAGCGCCGTGCTTAGGGCTTCTTCGAAAACGTCTTTCAACATCGGCGCGCCGGAAACTTCAATCAGCACATACCAGGGGGAGGGGACGGAGAAAGGATCGCGCGCCCCCATGTGCTTGGTCACCAGCTCCATCCCGTAACGCGGCACCAGTTCGCAGGCATTGACCATGCCGCCGGTGGCGCCTTGCACGCGGGTGAGGATCTTCAGGGCGGAATCGACGTCCGGCACCGCCAGAAAAGCGGTCGCCCGCAGTGCCGGACGCGGCAACAGGCGCAAGCACGCCGCGGTGACGACGCCGAGGGTGCCTTCGGCGCCGATAAAAAGCTGTTTCAAATCGTAGCCGGTGTTGTCCTTGCGCAAACTGCGCAGCAGGTCGAGCACGCGGCCGTCCGCCAGCACGACCTCCAGCCCCAGCGTTTGCTCGCGCGCCATGCCGTAGCGCAGCACGTTGATGCCGCCGGCATTGGTGGACAGCGCGCCGCCAACGGTGGCGCTGCCCTCCGACGCCATCGAAAGCGGCAGCATCAGGCCGGCATCGTCGGCGGCTTGGTGCGCTTCGGTCAGCGTCACGCCGGCTTCGGCGATCAGATAGCCGCCGTCGGCATCGACGGTTCGGATCGCCCGCATCCGTTCGAGACTGAGGATGATTTCGCCGTTATGCGGCAGTTGGGCGCCGACCAGACCGGTATTGCCGCCCTGGGGCACCACCGGCGTATCCGTCTCGCGGCAAATCTTCAAGATCGCGGCCACCTCGGCGGTCGAGGCCGGTTTCAGCATCGCGGCAGAACGGCCGTGATATTTGCCGCGCCACTCTTCCAGATGCGGGGCGATCTCGGCCGGGTCTTCCGAAAACCCGCGCGGGCCGAGCAGGAATTTAAGTTTTGCGGCGGTGTCGGCGTTCATAATCGGCGAAAATCCGCTTATTTTCTCAGTTTGAGCGTGGCAAGTTTGTGCAACGTCGGCAAGTCCTTGATGGTCGTTACCGTCAGTTTGACGCCGGTTCCTTCGCTATAGGTCGGTGCGTCCTTGATTTTTTTGAGCAAATCTTTCGGCAAATCGCTTTGTAGCGCGGCGGCAACCGCCTGGTTGTCGAGAATGAACAGCGCCCTAAAACAGCCTTTGCAGGGGGCTAAATGGATGATCGTCCGCTTATTCCGCTTCAACCGCAGCGACCAGCCGTATTTTTGCGAAGCGCAGTACCATTCCGGTGTGGTAACGGCATGCTGATCCGCCATCTCGTTCGCCAGTTGTTGCCAGAGTGGCCACGTTGTGCCCAATGCCGCGGAGACTTCCGCATTCGTGGGTGGTTTCTTCTTGCCGATGAACGCGTTCGGAATATCCATATCGCCATCCTACGGCGCATTGCCGTTCCAAAGCAAAGCCCGCAAGGCTCGGAACCGCCTTGCGGGCTTTGCGGTGGACGGGATAAGCGGATCAGCCTCCGACCGAGGCCAGCACCGCTTCGATAATTTTGTCCTGGGTCGTTTCGTCGAGATAGGGGTGGAAGGGCAGGCTGACCACATGCCGGCCGATCTTCTCGGCATTGGGCGTCGGTACTGCGGGGAATTTGGCATAGGCCTGCTGCTTCGACATCGGGATCGGATAGTAGATCGCGGTCGGAATGCCGGCGGCTTTCAGATCGTCCATCAGTTTCGGCCGGTCGGGCACTTGAATGGTGTACTGCGCCCAGGTCGAGGTTACGCCGTCGATCAGCCGCGGCACTACAATGCGGTGCGATTTTCCCAGCAGCTCGTTATAGCGGGCGGCAACGCGCCCGCGAACGGCGACTTCGTCTTTGAAGATCTTGATCTTCTCCAAAAGAATCGCCGCTTGGATGGTATCGAGCCGCGAATTCATCCCGATACGGATGTTGTCGTAACGGTCGGACCCGGCGCCGTGATTGCACAGCGAGCGGAGGATAGCGGCGGTATCGTCGTCGTCGGTGAAGGTGGCGCCGCCGTCGCCGTAGCAGCCGAGCGGTTTGGCCGGGAAGAAGCTGGTCGCCGCCGCATCGCCGATCGAACCGGTGGTCTTGCCCTTGTACACACCGCCGAAGCCTTGGGCGGTGTCGCATAAGAGCTTCAAGCCCTCGCGGCGCGCAATCGGCTCGATTTGGTCGTAATCGGCGGGCTGGCCGAACAGATCGACCGGAATCACCGCCTTCGGTTTCAGCTTGCCGTCTTGCTTGATTTTGGCGACGGCCGCTTCCAGGCTGGTCGGGTCCATGTTGTAGGTGTCGGGAAGGATGTCGACGAACACCGGGGTCGCGCCGGCCAGCGCCACAATCTCGCCGGTGGCGGCAAAGGTGAAGGTGGGCACGAATACCGCGTCGCCCGGCCCGATGCCCCAAGCCATCAGCACCAGCAAAAGCGCGTCGGTGCCGTTGGCGCAGGCCACCGCGTGCTTGACGCCGCAATAGTCCGCCAAGGCCTTTTCGAATTCCTTAACCTGGGGGCCGTTGATCCAGGCGCCGTTGGCGACGGCCGCCAAAATGGCCTGGTTAAGCGGTTCGCCAAGGCGCCGGCGCTGGGCTTGCAAATCGATGAACGGAAGCATGCTGTTCCACCTCCCCATGAAAATATGTCCGCGTGTTCTAGAACTGCGGGGAGGGGCTTTCGATAAAACAAATATTGCAAATTGCTGCGCATTAATTCCGTAAAAGGATTAACGGAAGGCCTTGGCCAGCGCCCACCACATATCCTTCCGCCTGAGCGAGGCATCCAGCGGCAGCTTGCGGGGTAGGGAGATCCACATATCTTGCGGAATGATTTTCCCTCGCAGGTAGCGGTCGGTCAGGCCCCAGGTCAAAATCGCGTCGCAAATGCCGCTTTCCATCACCGGGGCGAGGAAGCGGGCGGTAATGTCGGCGACTTTGGCGTCGCGAACCTTCGCATCGGCAGGTCCGCCGTCGTCGTCGACATCGAGTTCGCTCACCACCAGACGATAGCCCAGCGCCCGGATTTCGGCGAGAAAGGCTTTGAGCTTGCTAGCGTCCAACGTTCCGCCCGGACGGTAGGCGCGGAAATGACCCTGCATGCCGTAGGCATCCACCGGCACGCCGCGTTTTTTCATGCCTTCGAGCAGTTTCAGAGTGTGCTTTCTGAAGTCGTCGTTCCACCGTTCGGCGCCTTCGCAGCCCCAATCGTTGTAGACGAGCTGGGCCGACGGATCGGCCCGGCGGGCGGCGTCGAAGGCGGAGTCGATGTAGCCGGGACCGAAACGCCGAAGCCAACAGCAATCGCGTAAGCCGTCGGAACGGCCGTCCTGCGGCCAGACGGCCTCGTTGACTACGTCCCACGAGGCGATACGGCCGCGATAGCGCCCCATCACCGATGCAATGTAGTCGGCAAAGACGGCTTCGTTCTTGGCCGCCGTAACGGCCGCCTCCAGCCAGGGCGGGTTGGCGGCATACCACACCAGAGTATGGCCGCGCATTTTCATGCCGTGGGCATGGGCAAAGTCGGTCAGTGCGTCGGCACCGGAAAAATCGAAAACGCCGGGGCGCGGTTCCAACGTATCGCGCTTCAATTCGTATTCGGGGACCATGGCGTTCGCTTCATAGGCGAGAACGTCGGCGAATTCGCCGTCGCGCAATTGATACGAGCCGGCGCAGGTGCCATAGAGCATCCCGCGCTTCGCCGCGCGCACGCGCAAAGAAGCATCCGACACGACGGCCTTTGCCCGGACGCCGAGCAGTCCGGCGGTACCGGCCGCCAGCATCGCCCGTCGCGTCAGCATTTTTGTTCTTGATGACATAGAAACGCTCCTTGCCGGCCGGATACTCGGCCGGATACTCGGCTCAACCGGGTATGCGCTACCCTACACATTTGCGTGCGTTGCGCCATGTCGGGTGACAAGACAGCACCGCTTGCGTATATATTCCGTAAAGGTTCCCTTTGTATTTGCCGTCCTTTCGAAAGGATCCCGAATGCCTTCGTTTCCGCATGGCGCACGCTATTGCCGCCTGTTGCTTGCTTTATCGTTGTTTGCCGCAGCCGAGGCGCAGCCGTCGGGCGGGCCCTACGGACCGGTCGATCGGGTTTACGCCTCGCCTAAGGCGGCGCACGTCTACTATGTTGCGCCCGACGGCAAGGCCGAGGCGCCGGGAACCGCGCTGGCCCAGCCGACCACGATCGAGGCGGCCATCGAAAAGGTGGTGACGGGCGATGCCATCGTGATGCGCGGCGGCGTCTATCGCACCGGCAATCTGGTTTTCAATCAAGGCATCGTCATTCAGCCCTATGCCGGCGAGCGGCCGGTCTTGAAGGGCACCGAGATCGCGAAAGAATGGGAGGCGCTGCCCGGCGGCGTCTGGCGGACCAATTGGACCAAGCTGTTCCCGGCATCGCCGCTGCGGTGGTGGATGCGTCAGTTCGAAGAGAAAAGGACACCGCTGCACCGTTTCAACAACGACATAGTGTTCGTCGACGGCGAATTCCTCAAATCGGCGGGCAGCGCCGGCGAACTCGACGCCCATTCGTATTATATCGATTACGAGAACCGTCAGGTCTATATCGGCACCGATCCCGCCAAGCATACGGTGGAGATCACCGCTCACGACGGCGCCCTGATCCGCACCAGCGGCGAAGCGCACGGCAAGGTTTCGGACCGCAAGGGGCCGACGATCCGCGGGCTGACCTTCACGCAATACGCCTGGCGCGCTCTGGAAATCGAAGGCAAGAAGCGCTTCACCGCCAACGACGAGCCGACCGACGATCCCGTGGGGCCGGCCGATCCTGCGACCTACGGCAAGGAAGTTATCGGCACGGTACTGGAAAACGTGACCATCTCCTATTGTTCGCGAGTGGCCGGTTATTTTCGCGGCGACGGGTTGGTCATCCGCAATTCGCTGATCAGCGACACCGGCACCGAAGGCATTTACATCATCGGCTCGTCCGACGTGCTCTTGGAGCGGAACGTCGTCCGGCGCAACAATATCGAACATCTCACCGGCTACTACGCCTCGGCGGTGAAGATCTTCAACCAGACCCGGCGCGTTACCGTTCGCGACAATCTGGTGTTCGATCATCCCGATTCGAACGGCGTGTGGTTCGACGTCGGCAATCGCGACGGCGTATTCGTCGACAATTATGTCGAAGGCGTGCAGGTCGGCTTCATGTCGGAGATTTCTCGCGGCATGACGGTGGCGGGCAACGTATTCGTCCGTTCCGGCCGCGGGCTGTGGGCGTTGAACTCGGCGGACGTGCATGCCTACAACAACACCTTCATCGACGCCCCGGCGACCTTCGGCCGCGATGGGCGCGGCGGCGGGGGCGGCGACTTGTTCAATTGGCACGTCACCACCGGACCGGCGGTGGACAAGCGCGAGGGCCATGTCTTCGTGAACAACGTGTTGGCGGCGAGCGAAAATTTCCGCGAACCGCTGTTACGCGTCGAGCAGCAGCCCGCGCTGTGCGGCAAGCTCAAGCGTCCGCAAGCGGCCAAGCTGGACGGGAACATTTATGTGCGACCTGCCGTGCCGGGCGCTTCCGGGCCGGTTGCGATGCTGTCGCCGACCGATGCCGTCGATTGCACCGCCTCGTTCGCCTCGCTTGCCGATCTACGCGCCGCCTCGCCGTTCGAAGCGCATGGCCGGGAAATCGACCGGTCGCTGCAATCGCTGTTTCTGGCGCCCGATCTAAAGCGCTACGAATTGCGCACAGCGCTTCCCGCCACCGGTGTGGCGACGCCGGCGGACGTTCTAAAACTGCTCGGGTGGAAGAAGGCGCAAACCGCAGGCGCCTATCCGTTCAAGCGGTAGGGAGAAAAGCGCAACGACTATTCCGTGACCGACATCTTCACGATGCGGTCGGGTTCGCCCTCGATGGCGCCGTTGTTGCGTTCCGATCCCGGTTTGATGGCGTCGATGTACTCCATGCCTTCCGTTACCTGACCCCAGACGGTGTACTGGCGGTCGAGCCAGGGGGCATCGTCGAAGCAGATGAAGAACTGGCTGTTGGCGCTGTCGGGATTGGCCGAGCGCGCCATCGAGCAGGTGCCGCGGATGTGTTTGGCGGCGGAGAATTCGGCTTTGAGATCGGGAAGGTCGGAGCCGCCCATACCGGTGCCGGTCGGATCGCCGGTCTGGGCCATGAAGCCGGGAATGACGCGGTGGAAGACGATGCCGTCGTAGAAACCTTCGCGCGCCAGATGCTTGATCCGTTCGACGTGGCCGGGCGCCAGATCGGGCTTCAGCGCAATCGTCACTTTTCCGGTTTTCAGTTCCATAATCAGCGTGTTTTCGCCGTCGAGTGCCATTTTACGGTTTCCCCCCGGATTTGCGGCAGCGTTTCTTCAACAGTTTTGCGACTCGCGGGCTGACGAACGAGGAAACGTCGCCGCCCAGGCAGGCAATCTCCTTGACCAGACGCGATGCAATCGCCTGATGCATCGGATCGGCCATCAGAAACACGGTCTCGATGTCGGGATCGAGCCGTTGGTTCATGCCGACCATCTGGAATTCGTATTCGAAATCCGACACCGCGCGCAAGCCCCTGACGATGATGCCGGCTCCATTTGTCTTGGCAAAATCGACCAACAGTCCCTCGAAGGGTTCGGCGACGACGGCAATTCCTTCGCGTTCGGCGATTTTATGGGTCTCGAAACGGATCATTTCGACCCGTTCTTCCAGGCTGAAGATCGGATGCTTGGCGGCATTGGTCGCCACCCCGATCACCAGCTTGTCCACCAGTTTGACGGCGCGCGAGATGATGTCGATGTGCCCCAGGGTAAGGGGATCGAAAGTGCCGGGATAGACGGCGACGCGTTTGACGATACGTCTTGGGACCATTATCGGATTCCGTTGTCGTCCGGGGCGTCGGACATGTCGGCAATGCGTTCGACCGAAACCACGCGTTCGCCTTCGTCGAGCCGGAACACGGTGACGCCTTGTGCGGCGCGTCCCTGCACGCTGATGCCTTCGACCGGCACGCGGATCGTTTGGCCGGTATCGCCGATCAGCATCAGGTCGTCGGAGGATTCGACCGGGAAGGCGGCAATGATGGCGCTGTTTTTTCGCCCCATGCCCATGGCGACGATGCCGGAACCGCCGCGACCGGTAATGCGGTACTCGTAGGAACTGGAGCGTTTGCCAAAGCCGTTTTCCGAAACCGTCAGCAGGAACTGCTCCTTGGCCCCCAACTCGGCATAACGCTCCGGGCTGAGCGCGGCGATCTCGCCGTTTTCTTCGGTTTCGTCGGTTTCCTCGGGCGCGTCTTCTTCGCCGGTGGCCTTGCGCATCAGGCTGGCTTGTTTGAGGTAGGCGCGGGATTCGGCGGTAGAGGCATCGGAATGCTGGATCAGGCAGAGACTGACCACCTGATCGCCCTCTGTCAGCTTGATGCCGCGCACGCCGGTGGATTCGCGGCCCTTGAACACCCGAACGCCGTCGAGCGGGAAGCGGATGCATTTGCCGAGCTTGGTGGTCAAAAGCACGTCGTCGCGGTCGGTGCAGATCGAGACGCCGACGATGTCGTCGTCGCTGTCGAGCTTCATCGCAATCTTGCCGTTTTTGTTGATGCTGATGAAATCCGACAGCGCGTTGCGCCGCACGTTGCCCGAGCGGGTGGCGAACACCACGTCGAGCTTTTCCCATTGGCTTTCGTCTTCCGGCAGCGGCAGTACGGTGGCGATGCGCTCGCCGTCGGACAGCGGCAGCAGATTGACCATCGCCTTGCCGCGACCGGTAATCGGCGCGTCCGGCAGCCGCCAGACCTTCAGCTTGTAGGCCATGCCGGTGGAGGAAAAGAACACCAGCGGCGCATGGGTCGAGGCGACGAACAGTTTGGTGACGAAATCCTCTTCGCGCGTGGCCATGCCGGAGCGACCCTTGCCGCCGCGGCCCTGCACCCGGTAGTCGGCCAGCGGCGTACGCTTGATGTAGCCGGCGTGGGTGACGGTGATGGCCACGTCCGCCCGCTCGATCAGCGCTTCGTCCTCAATCTCGACGTCGGCGTCGATCAGTTCGGTGAGGCGCGGGGTGGCGAATTCGTTTTTGATGGCGGTCAGTTCGGCCCTGACGATGTCCTGCACCCGTGTGCGGTGGCGCAGGATGTCGAGATAGTCGCGGATTTCGTCGCTGAGTTTCTTGACCTCGTCGCCGATCTCGTCGCGTCCCAGCGCGGTCAACCGCTGCAGGCGCAGATCGAGGATCGCCTTGGCCTGTTCCTCGGTCAGCTTCAGGGTGTCGTCCTCGGCCAGCATACTGCGCGGATCGGCGATCAGCGCCACCAGCGGAGCGACGTCCTTCGCCGGCCAGGTCCGCGCCATCAACCGCTCTTTGGCGGTGGCGGCATCGGGGGCGGCGCGGATCAGGGCGATCACTTCGTCGATGTTGGCGACGGCCAGCGCCAGCCCGGCGAGGACATGGGCGCGGTCGCGTGCCTTGGCGAGAAGAAACCGGGTGCGCCGGGCAACCACTTGTTCGCGGAAGACGATGAAGGCGGCGATCAGATCCTTGAGGTTCATCTGCCGGGGCCGGCCGTCGTCGAGCGCCAGCATGTTGACGCCGAAACTGGTCTGAAGTTCCGAGAACCGGTAGAGCTGATTGAGCACCACGTCGCTCGATGCGTCGCGTTTGATCTCGATCACCACCCGCATGCCGTGACGGTCGCTTTCGTCGCGGATATCGGAGATGCCTTCGATCCGTTTGTCGCGCACCAATTCGGCGATGCGCTCGATCATCCGCGCCTTGTTCACCTGATAGGGTATCTCGGTGACGATGACGGCTTCGCGGTCTTTGCGGATTTCCTCAACGGCGCATTTGGCGCGGATCAGGATCGAGCCGCGCCCGCGCGCCAGCGCTCCGCGCGCCGCCTGTTTGCCGATGATCATGCCGCCGGTGGGAAAATCGGGACCGGGTACGATCTCGGTCAAGGCGTCCATGCCGATCGAGGGATCGTCGATATACGCCAGACAGGCGTCGATCACTTCGCCCAAATTGTGCGGCGGAATGTTGGTCGCCATGCCCACCGCGATGCCGCCGGCGCCGTTGACCAGAAGGTTGGGGAAGCGGGCGGGCAGTACGGTCGGCTCGTGCTCCGAGCCGTCGTAATTGTCCTGAAAGTCGACGGTGTTCTTGTCGAGGTCTTCGGTGAGGGTATGGGAGACCTTGGACCGGCGGACCTCGGTGTAGCGCATGGCCGCCGGAGGATCGCCGTCCACCGAACCGAAGTTGCCCTGACCGTCGGCCAGCGGCACCCGCATCGAAAAGTCCTGCGCCAGCCGCACCAACGCATCGTAGACCGACGAATCGCCGTGCGGGTGGTACTTGCCGAGCACGTCGCCGACTACGCGCGCCGATTTGCGATACGGTTTGTTCCAGTCGTTGCCGTTTTCGTGCATCGAAAAGATGATGCGCCGATGTACCGGCTTCAGACCGTCGCGCGCGTCGGGCAGGGCGCGCGAAACGATGACGCTCATCGCATAATCGAGGTAGGAACGCTTCAGTTCCTCCTCGATGGCGATAGGCGCTACGTTGGCGCTGGCCGGTGGCGGCGCGGCAGGGGGCTCGCTCAAATTCTGTTCCCTAGAGCATTTCACTGATTAACGGAAACACTGAAATGCTCTATCTCCTAGTTTTGTCGCGCTTCATACCAGAAAACCGGATTCCACTTTTCTGTGAAGCGCTCTAAGGGGGCCGAAAATACGGCCGTTCCGGTAAGGCAAAACGGCCTTTCCTACTAACATTTTGCGAAGCGATTCCGCCAGCAAAAGATGCCGCCGTCGGGGGAATAAACGGCGATATGCGAACGAATTTTCGCCGTTTGCCGATGCAAGGCGCAAGGGGGGAAACCGCAAGGAATGCGAACGAAGTGTTGAGGATAAAAACACAAACCAAGATAGAATAATTGTAATTACAACCCAATGCTGCGTTTGTTCCCAAAAAGCCTTTGGCGACGCGATCTGCCGACCGCGCCGCCAAGGGTTCATGCCAAATGCGTATCGGTTTTCGTCAACTGCACCCGGTAGTGCCGCCGCAGGTGTCGCACTTCATGCAGGTGCCGTTGCGCACCAAGGTGAAGTTTCCGCAGGACGGGCAGGCGTCGCCCCCGTAGCCCTTCAGCCTGGCTTCGGCGACGCGGCGGGCACGGAGGTCCTCGGCGTTGCCGGCAAGCCGCGATTCCAGCGTGGCGACCGCGGTGTTCACCGGATTTCCCATCGCCTCCATCACCTCGGTGGCGATCTGGTTCAGCGCCACTTCGACATGCTCGGCGGTGGCGTGGGAATGGACTTCGGTCGCCGATACGAGGGCGTGGGCTTCCACCGTCTTTGCCATCACCACCGGCGCCGCCCCGCTGCGCACCACGCCGATACGGTGGACATTGCCGCGGATGAAGCCGATCGAGGTGGCGCGGTTCAGCACCGGCGCGTCCTTGCGCTGGCCTTCCGCTACGCCGCCGCCGAGGTCTTCGTCGTAGTGCGGCGGTACGTGCGCCAGATCGTTGCGGCCGAGATAGGAGACCGCCAGTTCGCGGAAGATGTAGTCCAGCACGCTGGTGGCGGTCTTGATGGTCTCGTTGCCGATCACCATGCCGGCCGGCTCGAAGCGGGTGAAGGTGAAGGCGTCGACATATTCCTCCAGCGGCACGCCGTATTGCAGGCCGATCGAAATGGCGATGGCGAAGTTGTTCATCAGGCTGCGGAAAGCGGCGCCTTCCTTGTGCATGTCGATGAAGATTTCGCCGGGGCGGCCGTCTTCGTATTCGCCGGTGCGCAAATAGACCTTATGGCCGCCGACGATGGCCTTTTGGGTATAGCCCTTGCGGCGGGCGGGAAGCGCTTCGCGTTCGCGGTCGCGCACCACATGCTCGACCACCCGCTCGATGATCTTCTCGGCGGTTATTCCGGCCTTGGCGGCGGCGGGGGCGGCGGCCAATTCCTCGGCCTCGTCCTCGTCGAAGTCGAACACCTGGGACGACAGCGGCTGCGACAGCTTCGAGCCGTCGCGGTAGAGCGCGTTGGCCTTGAGGCCCAGCTTCCACGACGCCAGATAGCTTTCGCCGCATTCCTTGACCGATGCACTGTTCGGCATGTTGACGGTCTTGGAGATGGCGCCGGAAATAAACGGCTGCACCGATGCCATCATGCGGATGTGGCTGTCGACGCTTAATGACCGCTTGCCGATGCGCCCGCACGGATTGGCGCAATCGAACACCGGCAGATGCTCGGGCTTCAAATGCGGCGCGCCTTCCAGCGTCATCGCCCCGCAGACGTAGAGGTTGGCGGCTTCGACGTCGGCCTTGGCGAAGCCGAGCGCCTTCAGCATGTCGAAGTCGTAGGCGTCCATCGCCGCCGCATCGAGCTTTAGCGCATCGCGGCAGAATTCCTCGCCGAGCGTCCATTTGTTGAACACAAAACGGATGTCGAAGGCCGCTTCCAGCGAAGCTTCGATCTTGCTGAGGCTCTCGTCGTCGAAGCCTTTTTCGCGGAGCGCCGCGTGACCGAGCGAGCCGGCAAAGGATTCCAACGTGCCGTGGCCCACGGCGTAGGCGACGATGTCGTCGATTTGCGGCCGATCGTAGCCCAGCGAGGCGAGCGCCTCGGGGACGCAGCGGTTGATGATCTTGAAATAGCCGCCGCCGGCCAGCTTCTTGAATTTGACCAGGGCGAAGTCGGGCTCGACCCCGGTGGTGTCGCAATCCATCACCAGACCAATGGTACCGGTCGGCGCGATCACCGAAACCTGCGCGTTGCGAAAGCCGTAGCGTTCGCCGACCACCAGCGCATCGTCCCAAGCGGCCCGCGCCGCGCGCACCAGATCGCCCTGCATCGCCGCCTCGGCGTCGAGCGGTACCGGCGTCACCGACAGTTTTTCGTAGCCGACGGTTTCGCCGTAGGCGGCGCGCCGATGGTTGCGGATCACCCGCAGCATGGAATCGCGGTTGGCCATATAGCCGGCGAAGGCTCCGCGCTCGGAGGCGATTTGCGCGCTCATGGCATAGGAAACCCCGGTCATCAGCGCGGCAATCGCGCCGGCATAGGCGCGCCCCTCGCGACTGTCGTAGGGAATGCCGGCCGACATCAGCAAGCCGCCGATGTTGGCGAAGCCGAGGCCCAGGGTGCGGTAATCGTAGGACCGCCGGGCGATCGCTTCCGACGGGAACTGGGCCATCAAGACCGAAATTTCCAGCACCAGCGTCCACAGCTTGACCGCATGTTCGAAGGCGGGGACGTCGAAGGTTTTTTTGCCGTCTTCTTCTTTCCTGAACGCCATCAAGTTGAGCGAGGCGAGGTTGCAGGCGGTATCGTCGAGGAACATGTATTCCGAGCATGGGTTCGAGGCCCGGATCTCGCCGCCCGCCGGGCAGGTGTGCCAGTCGTTAATGGTGGTGTGGAATTGGATGCCGGGATCGGCGCAGGCCCAGGCGGCGTAGGAGATCTTTTCCCACAGCGCGCGCGCCTTAACCGTCTTGACGATTTCGCCCGAACAGCGCGCGGTCAGGTTCCATTCGCCGTCATCCAGCACCGCCTTGAGGAATTCGTCGGTCACCCGCACCGTGTTGTTGGAATTCTGCCCCGAGACCGAAAGATAGGCCTCGGAATCCCAATCGGTGTCGTAGGTCTTGAAATCGATGTCCTTGTAGCCCTGTTTGGCGAACGAGATCACCCGCTCGATCAAATTGTCGGGCACGAAATCCTTGCGGGCGGCCCTTACTTCGCGGCGCAGGGCCGGGTTCTTCTTTGCGTCGAAGCAATCGTCTCCCGAGCCCTGGCAATTGACGCACGCCTTCAACACCGCCTTGAGGTGCCGCTCGGTCAGCTTGGAGCCGGCCACCAGGGCGGCAACTTTCTGTTCCTCGATCACCTTCCAGTCGATGAAATCCTCGATGTCGGGGTGGTCGATGTCGACGATCACCATCTTGGCGGCCCGCCGCGTGGTGCCGCCCGATTTAATGGCGCCCGCCGCGCGGTCGCCGATCTTGAGGAAGCTCATTAGCCCCGACGACTTGCCGCCGCCGGACAGTTTTTCGTTCTCGCCGCGCAAGGACGAGAAGTTGGTGCCGGTGCCCGAGCCGTATTTGAACAGCCGCGCCTCGCGGGTCCACAAATCCATGATCCCGCCGTCGTTGACCAGATCGTCGCCCACCGATTGAATGAAACAGGCGTGCGGCTGCGGCCGTTCGTAGGCCGAGGGGGATTTGGCCACTTCGCCGGTTTTGTCGTCGACATAGAAGTGGCCCTGGCTCGGTCCGTCGATGCCGTAGGCCCAGTTGAGGCCGGTGTTGAACCATTGCGGGCTGTTGGGGGCGCATTTTTGGGTCGCCAGCATGACGCACAATTCGTCGTGGAAGGCGCGGGCGTCTTCCTCCGAATCGAAATAGCCGCCTTTCCAACCCCAATAGGTCCAGGCGCCGGCCAAGCGGTCGAACACTTGGCGGGCAGACGTCTCGCCTGCGGTTTCCTCGCCGTCCGCCGTTTGGCGCCACAGCCATTCGGGCACGCCGTCTTCGGCCACGGGCTTGCACGCCGCCGGCACGCCGGCCTTGCGGAAATACTTCTGGGCCAGCACGTCGCTTGCGACCTGGCTCCAGCTTTCCGGCACATCGATGTCGGTCTGCTGAAACACCACCGATCCGTCGGGATTACGGATCTCGCTTGCAGTCTTGCGAAAAGCGATACCCTCGTAAGGCGAATGGCCTTCCTGGGTAAAATGACGACGGATGTGCATGCCGACCCCCGAAAAAATAAACAAATCAACGTGTTGGCTGCCACACGCGCCGTTTTCGGACAGAGACGCCCCTCCATCGGGATTCTTGCCTGCATGGCGAGCATCCCGGCGGCTAGGGATTGGTGTTTCCGCCAGATTTGGTGTCGCGGGCAGCGACAGGGGCTAAGTATTGTCCCGCCCCCTCGGCCGCGCAAGCGTTAAGTGGTAAATGAAAGCTTAACCGGGGAGCATAATCCTTAACACTCGTTTACAAAACCCGCGAGTCAAGCGGGTTCAAAAAATGGCGCAGAAAAATTTTTCATTTCCTTGAAGCCCACAGGGAAAAAAACTTTGTGGAGGGATTGTGGATAGAACGGATAACGAATAGCGAATTGCACGGCGGCCGGCATTCGTGGCTCGCCATCCGCCGTTTGCCCCTTTATGATCGCGAACGGATTTCGATCGAGGGCTTTACATGGGTCTGCTACGGGCCTTGTTCATCTGGTGGCGGGATGCCACCGCCGGTACTTTGGTCACCACGTGGCTGACGGGCGTCTTCGTCGGGCGGGATGCTTACGGCAACCGCTATTATCGATCGCGCAAGGGGGGGCGCCGGTGGGTTCTGTACAAGGACATCGTCGATGGTTCGAAGGTCCCAGCCGAGTGGCATGGCTGGTTGCATCGCACGATCGAGCTTCCGCCGGTTGATTCCGTGCGCAAACCTTGGGAAAAGGGCCATATGCCCAATTTGAGCGGTACGTCGGCCGCGTATTATCCTTCGGGCAGTTTGATGCGCGGCGGCAGGCGCATCTCGGCCCGTGGCGATTACGAACCCTGGAGTCCGTGAATGCATACCAATAGGACTGTCGAAATATTGATCGGCGCCGCCGTGGTGGTGGTGGCGGTTTTGTTCGTGGTTTTCGCCTATCGCTCCGCCGGTTCCGCCGGCGTGGAGGGCTACGAGTTGACCGCCAAGGTCAACCGGGTGGACGGCATCGCCGTCGGCACCGACGTCAGGCTGGCCGGCATCAAGATCGGTACGGTCAAGGCGTTGACGCTCGATACCAATTACCTCGTCAACGTGACGATGGATGTCCACCGCGACGTCAAGGTGCCGGAGGATTCTTCGCTGGTGGTGACCAGCGCCGGTCTGCTCTCCAGCTCCTATCTGTCGATCTCTCCGGGCGGTTCCGACAAGATGCTGCCGCCCGGCGGCGCCATCAAAACCGCGCAAGGTTCCATCGACATGATGAGCTTGATCGCTCGCTTCGCCGGCGGCGTCGGCGGCAGCAGCAGCAGTAGCGGTACCACCGAGGCGCCGCAATGAAGTTCGGCTGGGCGGTTCTGGCGGCGGTTCTGGCGGCCGCACCGATCCCGGCCGGCGGCGCCGTGCTGGAGTTGCGCGCGCTCGATAAGATCACCGGCCATGCCAAGGTGCTGTATGCGCCGCTGAACAGGCCGGTAAATTACGCGACCCTGACCATTGTCGCCAAGAGCTGCTATTCGACACCACCCAGCGAGACGCCGGAAACTTCGGCCTTTCTCACCATCGAGGATCGCCGCTCCGACCGCCCGAGCCGGCAGGTGTTCTCCGGCTGGATGTATGCTTCCAGTCCGGGCCTCAACGGCATGCAGCACCCGCTCTACGACGTTTGGGCGATCAAATGCATGACCGCCGCGCCGGCCAAGCCGCCCGAGGCATCCGCGGTGGCGCCGGTTTCGCCCAACAAGGGCGCCGACGAAGCCATGCCGGAATTGCCCGAAGAGGCGGGCCAATAGGCCGCGACCTTCAGTGCCGCATCGAGGCGGCTCAGGTAGTCTTCGCGGGGGATCTCGATCGCGCTTAAGGATGCCAGGTGCGCGGTGAGGAACTGCGTATCCAGCAGCGTAAAGCCGCCGAGTTTCAGCCGCGCCACCAGATGGACCAGCGCCACTTTGCTGGCATCGGTGGCGGTCGAGAACATGCTTTCGCCGAAGAACGCACCGCGCAAATGCACGCCGTAAAGCCCCCCGACCAGATCTTCGCCCAGCCATGTTTCGATCGAATGGGCATAGCCCGCATCGTGGAGCGCGGTGTAGAGGCGTAAGATTTCGCCGTTGATCCAAGTCTCCTCGCGTCCCAACCTGGGCGCGGCGCATTCATCCATCACCCGTTCGAAACAGACATCCGAGGTGACTCGGAATTTGTCGGATTTGATCGTGCGGGCCAGGCGCTTGGGGACATGGAACGCATCAAGCGGAAAGATGCCGCGCTTTTCCGGCGATACCCAATAGAGCGTCGGATCGTCGTGGGCCTCCGCCATCGGAAATAGGCCGTTGGCATAGGCCTGGAGCAGAAGTTCGGGGGTGATGGCGCCGCCGCGCATCGCCGATTCACCGGCGTTCGGTTTTCGACGGACGCAACCGGCCGTCGAAATGGAACGGAATGTTGGGGGCCAGCGCCGCCGTCGCCGATTTCCGCCCCATGCGGACGGTCACCGTACGGTGCGCCTTGCCGGTGAGGGTGACGCCGATCAGTTTGCGTTCGCGCCACCGCATGTCGACTTTGATGCCGCCGCGCGCACGCAACCCCTCGACCGTTCCTTCGGGCCAAGCTTGCGGCAGGGCCGGCAGCAGCACGATTTCGTCGTCGTCGCTTTGCAGCAGCATTTCCGCAATGGCTGCGGCGCCGCCGAAATTGCCGTCGATCTGGAACGGCGGGCAGGTATCGAACATGTTGGGCAGCGTGCTTTCCGCGAGTAGACCGCTGAAAAGCCCGTAGGCGCGATCGCCGTCGCCCAGGCGCGCCCAAAGCGCAATCTTCCAGGCCTTTGCCCAGCCGGTGCCGCCGTCGCCGCGCAGTTCCAGACTGCGTTTCGCCGCGGCGGCAAGCTGCGGTGTGCGGCGCGGCGATATGCTATGGCCGGGATAAAGTGCCCAGAGGTGCGATACGTGACGATGTTGCGGTTCCGTTTCCGCGTAATCCTCGATCCATTCCTGCAACTGGCCGCGCTTGCCGATTTGCAGAGGCGGCAGCCGGTTCTGCGCCCGCTTGACGTCTTCGCTCAGATCCGCATCCGTGCCGACAATTCGTGCGGCCTTGCGGAAGGCTTCGAACAACTCGGCGATCAGTTCGAGGTCCATCGTCGCGGCATAGGTCATATGTTCGGGTTTGCCGTTCAGCAGATATTGATTTTCCGGAGAAACCGACGGGTTCGTCACCAGACGGCCGGCAAAGCGCGTTCCAGGCGGCGCTTCGACCAGGGTATCGAGCACGAAACGCACGGCGCCCTTCATGGCGGGGTAGGCGCGCTTGAGCAGGAATGTCTTGTCGGCACTGAACCGGTAATGGTCCCACATTTGGTTGGCCAGCCAGACGCTGCCCATCGGCCACACGCCCCACGCGCCGTCGACCGGCGTCGTTGCGCGCCATATGTCGGTGTTGTGGTGCAATACCCAACCGCCGGCGCCGTAATGCGCGCGGGCAGTTTCGGCACCGGCAATCTGCAGATCGTCGATCATATCCCACAGCGGTTCCTGAGTTTCCCAAAGCGCGCCGCTTTCCGCAAGCCAGTAGTTCATTTCCAGATTGATGTTCGTGGTCCACTTGCTGCCCCACGCCGGCATGAGTTCCTGATTCCATATCCCCTGGAGGTTGGCGGCTTGCCCGCCGGGGCGCGAGGATGAAATCAGCAGGTATCGTCCGAACTGAAAATACAGCGCCGCCAGCGCCGGATCGGTGCCCGGTTTGAATTCCTTGAGCCGTACGTCCGTCGTCCGGTCGGGGCCGCCCGGACCGAGGCTGATACGGACACGATGGAATAACGCTTGATAGTCTTCGACGTGCGTCCGTCTGAGGGCCTCGAAGCTTTTGCCGGAGACGGCATTCAGGTATCCCTGAGCGCGTTCCAGCGCGTTTGCGCCGATGTCGCGATAGTTTCGAAAGCCGGTCGCTCCGCTGAACAGGATCGTCACGGCGTCGGCATCGCGAACGCGTAACCGCTCGCCCTCCCGCTCCAGGGTGCCGCCTTCGATGCGGACCTGCAGGACGGCGGCGAAACGCAACCCCGGCGCGGTCCACGACGCCAGCCAGGCACCGTCGGGATTCTGCCGGGGAGGAATTTGTCCGGTCAAATGCAATCCGTCCGTTCCGATGGCTTCGGTTTTTGCTCCGGGCTGCGGCGAATCCAATCCGATCGAGAGGGTATGCCGGCCGGGACGGTCGGCGGTGAGGCGGACTATGATCGCTTGATCTGGATGGGAGACGAACGCGTCCCGCCGGAAAAGAACGCCGCCGGATCGATAGGTGACGGTCGATGTCGCGTCGTCCAGAGTCAAGCTTCTGCGGTAATCGCCGGCATCGTTTTGACCGTCGAAATACAGCCGCAGATCGCAGAAGGGCTGATAGGGATGAAGCAGAGACGGACGGCCCATGACGTTGGCGGCCAGACGTTCGGCTTCGTCGATCTTGCCGGCGAAAATCGATGCACGCAATTCCTGCAGGGACGCGCCGGCCTGCAAATTGACATAGTCGCGAGGTCCGCCGCCCCATAGCGTCGCCTCGTTGATCTGAATGTGTTCTTCGGTTACGCCGCCGAATACCATGGCGCCGAGGCGCCCGTTGCCGAGCGGCAACGCTTCGGTCCATTCGGCGGCGGGCTGCCGATACCACAGAGCCATTTCGTCCGGCGTCGCCGATGCCCGCGCCGGCATCGGAAATGCGAGTATGGCCGCTCCGCCCTGCAAAATCTGCCGCCGTGTTGTCTTCATGGCCCGTGTTCTCCCTAGTGTCCCGATTCCGAAATTCGTTACACCTGATATCGACATTTTTCGAATTTCGGAATCGAAAGGACACTAGTCAACATATTGATGCTAGTGGAGCGAATTTGACGTTTGAATCCCACCCGCCGCCCCCTCGTGTTCAAACGTCAAATTCAAAAGCTCCACTAGAAACATAAACTTGCTAGTGGTCCTTTTGATTCCGACATTTGCTTGGCTGTTGCCACAACTGGGATGCAAATGTCGGAATCGGACCACTAGTGTCGTTTCGGTTTCGGAGTTCGTTACCCGTGCCGATATAGAGAATAAAACGAACTTCGAAACCACGACACTTGAGCATTTCACTGTTTAGCGAAAAACACCGAAAAGCTCTAATTCCTTGTTTTGTCGCGCTTCATACCAGGAAACCGGATTCCACGTCTTAAGTGAAGCGCTCTATGGCGCGTATCCGCCGACGATGGGACGTCGGTATTTGAACGATCAGAATGCGCCGTGCAGGAACGCCCGTGTCGTGCCGGGGAGGCGTTACCCCCTGATCTCCACCGCGGTGCCGATGGGCACGACGCGGAAGATTTCCTCGATCTCTTCGTCGGTCGTCGCGATGCAACCGTTGGTCCAGTCGATCAAGCGGTGATAGAAGCCGATCCAGCCGAACCCGTTGCGCAAACCGTGAATTTCGATGCCATCGCCGGGGCGGTTGCCGCGCCGGCGCGCCATCGCCGCATCCTTGGCCGACGGATAGTCGATATGCAGAGCGCGATGGAATTTGCTATGCGCATTGTGCGCGTCGATCTTGTAGAGACCTTCCGGCGTCTTGGCGTCGCCCGCTTTCAGTTTCGGCCCGCCGCCGCCGCGTCCCAAGGCGATTTTGTAGCTGCGCAGTTTGCGATGCTGGAAATACAGCGTCAACCGGTGGCGTTTTTTCTCGATCAGGATGTAGTCGGTATGGGCATCCTCGGGCAGCGGTTGCGGCCTGATGCGGAACGCGGAGGTGATCGCCATGCCGAGAATGGCGACGACGGCGGTAACGAAGAAGACGATCAATCCGGCGGTACGACGGCGCATTGCGTAATCACCCTCACGTGACGGTCACTTCGGCAGGTTCGCCAAATATTTTTCCAGCCAGTGGATATTGTAGCTGCCTTCGATGATGTCGCGTTCCTGCAAGAGTTTCTGGAACAGCGGAATGGTGGTCTCGATGCCGCCGATCACCAATTCGTCGAGCGCCCGGCGCATCCGCATCAGGCATTCGTAACGGTTGCGGCCGTGGACGACCAGCTTGCCCACCAGGCTGTCGTAATAGGGCGGGATTTTGTAGCCGTCGTAGATGGCGGAATCGAAGCGCACGCCCAGGCCGCCCGGTTGGTGGAACTGGGTGATCTGTCCCGGCGAGGGCATGAAGGTGAAGGGATTCTCGGCGTTGATGCGGCATTCGATGGCGTGGCCGGAAAGCTTGATGTCTTCCTGCTTGCATTCCAACTCAAGTCCGGCGGCGACGCGAATCTGCTCGCGCACGATGTCGATGCCGGAAAGCGCCTCGCTGACCGGGTGCTCCACTTGCAGGCGGGTGTTCATTTCGATGAAATAGAACTTGCCGTCTTCATAGAGGAACTCGATGGTGCCGGCGCCCAAATAGCCGATCTTCTTCAGCGCGTCGGTCACCACTTTGCCGATCTCGTAGCGCTGGGAGTCGTTGAGCGCGGGGCTGCCGGCTTCCTCCATCAGCTTCTGGTGCCGGCGTTGCAGCGAGCAGTCGCGTTCGCCCAAATGCACCACATGGCCGAAGCCGTCGGCGAGGATCTGCACCTCGATGTGGCGCGGCTTCTGAAGATATTTCTCCAAATACACCGCGTCGTAGCCGAACGCCGCCTTGGCCTCGGTGCGGGCGGTCGACAGCGCCAGCGACAATTCTTCCGGCGATTTGGCCACCTTCATGCCGCGTCCGCCGCCGCCGGCAGAAGCCTTGATCAGCACCGGATATCCGATGCCCTGCGCGATGCGGGCGGCTTCTTCGTCGCTTTCCACCGCGCCGTCGGAGCCGGGCACCGTGGGAATGCCGGCGTCCTTCACCGCCTGCTTGGCGGCGATCTTGTCGCCCATCAGGCGGATCTGGTCCGGCGTCGGGCCGATAAAGGTTAGATTGTGCTCATTGACGATGTCGGCAAAGCGGGCGCTTTCCGACAGAAAGCCGTAGCCGGGATGAATGGCCTGGGCGCCGGTGATTTCGCAGGCGGCAATGATCGCCGGCATGTTGAGATAAGACAGCGACGGCGAGGGCGGCCCGATGCAGACGCATTCGTCGGCGAGGCGCACATGCATGGCATCGGCGTCGGCGGTGGAATGCACCGCCACCGTCGCGATGCCCATTTCTTTGCAGGCGCGGTTGATGCGAAGCGCGATTTCCCCGCGGTTGGCAATGAGGATCTTGTCGAACATCAGGCAATCACGAGCAAAGTCTGACCGAACTCGACCGGTTCGGCATCATGGATGCAGATGTCGGTAACCGTACCGCCCTTCGGCGCCAGGATCGGATTCATCGTCTTCATCGCCTCGACGATCAGAAGGGTGTCGCCTTCCTTCACCGTGTCGCCCACTTTGACGAAGGGCGGTTTGCCCGGTTCGGGCGAGACATAGACCGTCCCCACCATCGGCGAGGGGACCGCGCCTGGCGGCGGACCGGCCGGTGCTGCGGCGGGGGCGGGCGCCGGGGCGGCAACCGGCGCCGGAGCGGCG
>WSSedL1CaDRAFT_10000674_pt1 | contig 23132 bp, 15 predicted proteins | sample WetSurSL1Cattail_FD_9464 | JGI IMG/M metagenome (IMG submission 9464)
TTGGCGGCAAGTCCCATTTTGGCGACTTCCTCAAGGACCACGCTATTGTGAACTGCTTCCGCTGCATCTTTGCCCCAAGTAAAAGGCGCGTGATTAGCTACCAGTACACCAGGGACATATTCATAATTCAGATCCCGGAAACGTTCCACGATGACCTTACCAGTATTGAGCTCGTATTCCCCTTCGATTTCCGCTTGGGTGAGGGCGCGCGCACAAGGGATTTCCCCGTAAAAATAATCGGCATGAGTGGTTCCAAAGCAAGGAATACCCATATTGGCTTGAGCCCATGCCGTAGCCATTGCCGAGTGGGTATGCACTACCCCGCCAATCTTTGGAAAATTTTGATAAAGAATAACATGAGTTGGTGTATCCGATGAAGGCTTTAATTTTCCTTCAACCACGTTACCGTTTAAATCAACTACTACCATTTGATCGGCCCGAAGCGCCTCATAGGCAACTCCACTGGGTTTAATCACAATCAACCCTTTGTCCCGGTCGATTCCGCTCACATTTCCCCACGTATATACCACCAGTTTATGGCGGGTCAACTCTAGATTGGCCTGTAACACTTGTTCCTTAAGTTCTTCCAGCAATGGGTTTCACTCCTTGATTTTTGATTTGCAATCATAAACTTTCTATTCCATTAATTACCGAAACTCAAAGCGAATCGGTTTCAAAATCAATTCTTACTATAAAAAATGAAAGATTTAGTTCCCTTGAAAACCCCCCTCATCAGCTTCAACTTGTATGCACAAGTTGATATACTATTCCATCTATCATTTAAAAATCCTGCGCTAAAAATTTTTTATTATGGCATAAAAATCGATTGACTGATCCATTACCGCTCAGATTAGATGTGGAACTTAGCAATAACTTGAGATAACTGATCCGCTTTTTGATGTAATTGTTGAGCCAACATTCTAACCTGCTCCGCCAAAGCAGTCTGCTCTTCGGAAGAAGCCGATACTTCCTGTGCCGATGCTGCTGTCTGTTCGGAGATGGCGCTGATATTTACAATGGATTGAACGGCATAATCTTTATTGCTATTAATATTATTAATTTGAGTATTTACGAAGATAATTTTGTCAACAATAATACTCGTTGCCTCTATGATATCCGTAAAAGATTTTTGAGCGAGTTCAACGGCATTTTTTTGTTCCTCATTGATTCGCTGAGCAAGTTCTGCAGTCTTACCGGAATTCTGAGTTTTGCTCTGAATGGTTTGCAAAATATTATTAATAGTTTTCGCGCTATTGCGAAATTGAAACGCCAATTTATTTACTTCATCAGCAACAACAGCAAAACCTTTGCCGGATTCTCCTGCCCTGGCGGCTTCTATAGCCGCATTTAAAGCCAATAAATTTGTTTGTTCGGCGATATTCGTAATAATCTCGGTTATTCCCCGGATCTCTTCCGCATTACTATTCAAATCAATAATATCTTTAATGATGGTCTCGCTAATCTGAGCGGCTTCATTGGTTTTAATAATTAAATGTTCAACCGCTTCCTTTGATTGAATACTTAGCTCCCTGGTAGAGCTGGATATTTGTTCAACTTCATTAGTTCCTAAAGTCACGACCTCAATTTGTTTTGCCAATTCATTCATTTTGGCAGAGGATAATTCAGTTTCATTGGTTTGTTCCATCGTACCCTTAGTGATTTCTTCCATTGCAGCAGACACATTCTCAGCTGTTTTAGCTGATTGTGAGGAACTCTCTTCCAAAATCATACTATGTTTCAATACCACTTCAACAGCTTCCTTGGTGTCTTTGAGAAGATTACCAATGCTTTCAACCATACGATCAAAACCGGCCCCTAAATACCCTAGTTCATCTTTGCTTATAACAGCAGTTTTTATTGTAAGATCGCCCTTCTCAGCCTTTTGGATCGCCTGAACGACTTGATTTAAAGGATGAGAGATACTGGTAGTAACATAAAACGAAATAACAATAGCAATTACCCCGAATAATAGACCCAAAATTAATGTTATCCAACCTACTACCCGGATTTCGGCATACAGATAGCCTGATGGTGCAATGTTTAGAATATACCAGCCGTTTTGTTCCGTCTTTTGATAGGTGACAGCTACTTGTTTTCCGTTCATTCTCGCTACGAAACTATCCCAGTTCTTCTTGCCGGACAATAACAGCTTAGTTTGTTTAGTATTATCCAATATGAATGTCAGATTCTTCCCGATTTGTTCTTTAACAGAGCTTAATACGATCTTTCCTGTATTGTCAACAACTAAAGTCCCGTCTTTACTTACACTGGATGTTTCATTTTCGGTATTCTGGTAACTAAATAGGGAATTAAAACTTTCAGGACTAATCAAAAACAAAAAAGTCCCCAAGACTTCCCTGGAATAGATATCATTTATTTGCTGAGCCATAATAATTTTAGAACCGGTTTGGCCATAATCTAGCGCCGACCATATTATATCGCCTTTGACTGTTTGGACTTTTTTATAAATATCACTTTTGATAAAAGAATTAATAAACTCATGCGCCAGCCCAGGCGAAAATCCGCTGCGCATAAAAACAGTGGATAATAAAAACCGCGAGCGATCATTGGCAGAAATAAATAAAATAGCAAAAATATGATCATCCATCTGGAGAAAGTTTGCAAACAAATCGTTTAAAGGCTTCTCCTTCGGGGATAAACCATAATCATCGACAGTATTGACATATTGATTGAGAAAATTATTATTCTGAGTGGTTAATAATTGGGAGGACATGCTTTCGAAATTTTTAAGTTTAGTTTCTAAATTAAGCTTAGTCTGTGAAAGCCCTTGAAATGAATAATGAAAAATCTTTTGCCGAATTGCAATTCTGGAGCCGCTATAGGAGATCATACCGATAATTGCAATCGGACCCAAGGAAACAATTAAAAAGAAAAAAATTAGCCGGTTACGAATTGAAAAATTATTGATTGTACGAAAAGTTTTGACCAGGAGGAGCTCTACTTTATTTTTACACTTTAAAAACAACTGGTTAATTGGCATGAAGGTCAACAACCTCCTCATTTCCCATAATTTTAGGTAAATATTGCCAAATCCCGAAATCAATAGCTATTGAATACGTTTTCTTTTCATCAACCTTTCTCCGGATAGGTTTTGTTCAATCCAATTTATGACTTGATAAATAGCATGTTCATCATGGTGAGCGCTGCACAATGTAGCATGTTTTTTTAAAATCTCGTGGGCATTGCCAACGGCAACCCCAATATCAGCAATCTGGATCATTTCCAAATCATTCAAGTTGTCACCTACCGCAATAATCTTTAAATCCGATAATTTGAGTTTATGAACTAAAACTTGCAAGGCATTTCCTTTCGAAGTTTCTATATTCATCAAATCAAGAAATTTCTCTTCCGAAAACACCGTTTTACAATGTGTTGTCTTTCCTGCTAGGTAAAACTGGACTTCTTTAAGCCCACGATTATCGCAACTGAGTACAATTTTATACCATGGTTTCGGGATTTTGTTCACTTCCATGGTTCCTGGTAAAATGATTTCCCTAAGTCGATGCGCTTCTACCCAGTCGTTACTTCTGGTTATGCTTACGCCGCCTTCAAAGAATATTTCCATCCCGAGCTGCGGAAAGTTTAACGGTAAATCGGATAATAATCCATCGATATCATCTTCAATGAAACTGTGCCATAAGATCTGATTCTGTTTTAAATCGTAAATTTGGGAACCATTGATCACGATTGCCGGAATATTTACAGGTAATCCCTTTAAATTAAGACTAGCGCCCCTTGCGGTCCTTCCAGTAGCTACCGTAAATAATCCTCCGCCTTCTACAAAACGCTTTAAAGCAGCTATATTTTCCGGACTTACTTCATTTTTACTGTTAACAAGCGTCCCATCCATATCGCAGACCAGAAGGAGACCGGCGAAGGGTGAACTTTTCATAGTATTGGTTATATCCTTTCAATAAATCATATCGCCTTACAATACTTACAGGCCACTTTTATGATACCATCATTGCCTAAATACAAAAATGCAAAATACCTACACCTTATTTTATGATAAATTGCAATAACCCCTAAAGATTCTTCAAAGATAACTGGTAGAACCATTTATCACAAAGAAAAGATAGGGGTTAATTTGCATTCATAGCTTACGGTACTATGATTACCTTCAATGAACCCTCACCTTTACCGGCCATTTCAAATGCCTCTTTCCATTTTTCCAATGGATATTGATGAGTCACAACGCCTTCAGTAGGAATCTTCCCACTCGTGATCCATTCGATAACCGGCTCATAGCAATAAGGGCTTAAATGGGCGCCCAATAAATCGATCTCTTTGCGGTCGCCGATGATGCTCCAATCAACAGTAGTAGGAGCACTGAATACACTGAACTCAACAAAGGTCCCCAGCTTGCGGATCATCGTAAGACCTTGAATTACACTTGACGGATGTCCGGTGGCTTCGATATAGACATCACATCCGTAACCTCCGGTTAAATCCATAACTTTCTTGATGGCATCCTCTTCACCCGGATTGATGACCAGATCAGCCCCAAATTTTTTAGCGAGCGCGAGCCGGTCATTTTTCATATCAAGCACAATTAACATTTTGGGATTTTTTAACTTAATGGCGCCAACCATTCCAAGGCCCAATGTACCCGCCCCGGATAGAACCACAATATCGGTATTCGATATTTTTCCTCGATCTACAGCATGTTTGGAACAGGCAAAAGGTTCAATTAAAATTGCCTTTTCAAGCGGNAGNTCTTTGGGAACTTTATAAACCAAAGATTCTTTCGGTAGTTTCAAATATTCTGCCATACCACCATTGACATTGTTNTGAAANCCAAAAATATCGTGTTTCTGGCACATCCAGTATTTGCCGCTCTTACAAAATTTACATTCCCAACATGGAACGATTTGATCGGCAACCACCCGGTCGCCGAGTTTAAAATCTCCTTTACCATTCGGCCCTACCTCTGCAATGGTTCCGAGAAATTCATGCCCCGGGATAAACGGTGGTTTTACCCAACTGGGTTGCCCATCGCCACCCCAAAACATTGCCGCGCCATGTTCGGCCTTGACATCTCCCGCACATACACCACAGGCTTCAATCTTGATGATAATTTCACCTTCGCCCGCTTTGGGTACGGGATATTCTTTTTCAAACCTGTAATCCCCTAACCCGTACGCTACTAAGGCCCTCATTTTTTCCGGTAAACTTGCCATTTTGATTCCTCGCTTCCAATATTATTTTTTTATCCAAAACAACTACAATGTCAATTTTAAGCACCGGGAATAATCTAAATCGCGTTAATCCTATTGCCGGTTCCGATATCAAATAAATGAGTTTTTTCAGCATTAAATTCTAATTTAATATAATCACCGGGCTTATAACGCACTTCTTCAAAAGTGATTAAGTTCAGATATTCATTACCCACCCTGATGTTAATCCTTCTTTCATCACCCAGGTTTTCAAATACCGCAATCTTGGCACTGTTTGCTTTGCTGTTTTCATTACCGATTAATACATCCATCGGTCTTACTCCCAGCTTAACCCTAATCCCGTCCTTAATTACCGAATAATAGCGTTTAGGCACGCTAACTCTCACTTCGCTACCTGGAAATTCGAAGAAGAATTCACCTTCACTCCTGGTAATTTTAACAGTCATTAAGTTCATTGGCGGCTCTCCGATAAATCCGGCTACAAACTCATTCACCGGATCATCGTATACTTCCAAAGGCGTTCCAAATTGCTGCAATTCGGCATCTTTCATAATCAGAATTTTATCTGCCAACGACATGGCTTCTAATTGGTCATGGGTAACAATGACGGTTGCACATTGAATTTCTTTATGTAGCCTTTTTATTTCCACTCGAAGTGTTTGACGCATTTTACCGTCAAGATGCGAGAGCGGTTCATCCAAAAGCAGTAATTTTGGTTTACGTACGATAGCTCTGGCGATATTAACACGCTGTTTCTGACCACCGCTTAATGCAGCCGGCTTAGAATCAAGAATATCGTCTACCTTCATTAAGGGAGCAATTCTCATGATTTCTTTTTTTATTTCTTTTTCACTGACCTTTTTGGCACGTAAGTTAAAAGCAATATTGCCATATACCGACAGGGGAGGATACAATGCATAATCCTCAAAAGCCAAGCCAATATGTCTGTCTTTAGGATGCAGATCATTAATCCGGGTATCATCAATATATATTTCGCCCTGGGTAATCTCTTCAAGTCCGGCAATCATCCGGAGGGTTGTCGTCTTACCACAGCCCGACGGGCCGAGAATACCCAAAAACTCTCCGTCTACGCACTCGAAAGATAAGTCCTTCACGGCATAATCATTTTTGGTCTTTGTGGATTTTGAATTTTCATATCTTTTATAAACGTTCTTTAACGTTAAGTTAGCCATAATATCACCTCAGATAATATTGCTTACATGTCGGGTCACAAATTTCTGGTCATCACAGTTGAAAAATAACGCATGTTCGAGATTTAACTTAATATAAATCGTAGAATCCATCTCCGCGCGTAAATCGCTGGGAGCAACCATCCTTAAAAATTGACCATTTACATCCACTGTCAAAATCGACTTATTACCAATCGGCTCAATCGTATAAATAGTACCTGTAAGGAAGCTGGCATCAGGCTTTTCAAAATAGAATTTAATATCATTTCCCCTAATCCCCAGATCGAACTTATTAACCTTCTTGGCACTCAATATTTTTGCAACATCGTCAGGCAGCGCAAAAAGCCTTTCCTGGCATAACATTTTCAGCATAAAGTTCCCGTTGTCGGACACCAATTCGGTCTGGAAAATGTTAATTTCCGGCTCACCCATGAGTTTCGCGACTAATTCATTAGCGGGCCGGTAGAAGATATCATCACCGGTGCCAATCTGTTCGAACCTTCCTTGAATAACAATGGCGATTCGGTCGCCAAGGCTCAATGCCTCCATATAATCATGGGTTACATAAATAGTAGTGGTATTAAATTGGGATTGCATTTCCTTCAATTCCGCTCTCATTAAGTGTCGCAATTTGGCATCAAGATGTGCTAATGGTTCATCCATCAAAAAGACTTTCGGTTCTCGTACCAAACACCTTCCTAACGCCACTCTTTGCCTTTGCCCGTTGCTTAGTTGACTAGGCAAACGTTCCATCAGATTGTCTATTTTCATTACAGTGGCTATTGCATTAACCTTTTTTTTAATATATTCCTCATCCTTTTTATAGAGCGGACTTCTTAAAGGTGAAGCAATATTATCGTAAACATTAATATGAGGATACAAAGCATAATTTTCAAACACCATGGATACATTACGATGGGTTGGTTCGATATGATTGATGACTTCCCCATCAAACTTTATCTGACCTTGATCTGGATACTCAAGACCGGCAATTGTTTTTAAAATCGTGGTTTTCCCAGCTCCCGCAGGTCCGAATAAAACCAGAAACTCCTTGTCCTTAACCTCTAATTTAATATCATTAATTGCAGTTATCTTTTTAAATCGTTTCGTGATATTACATAACTCAATCCGCGCCATAATTTTTCTCTCCTTATCCCTTTACTGCCCCGAAGCTCAAACCGCGTACTAAATGTTTTTGGATGGCCAAAGCCATTATAACTTCAGGCAATACAGTTATCGTAGCAGCTACAGCCATTTGACCGTAATGAACAGTATCAGACGCTAAATATTTTAATGAAGACACCGTAACGGTTTGTACTGAAAAACCGCTTAAAATCAAAGGAAACATAAAACTGTTCCAGGCAAAGATAAATGTTAATAAAGCAGCTGCTACTAATCCTGGCTTGACTAACGGTAACAATATTTTGAGAAACACTTGATACCAGGAATAACCGTCCAACTGCGCCGCCTGTTCTACTTCTAAACTAATGTCTTCAAAATACCCTCGAACAACCCAAATTAAAAATGGCATCGTAATTAACTGATATACCCAGATCAAACCAAGATAAGTGTCGATCAAATGGAGTTTCTGATAAATCATAAAAAGCGGTAATACCACTAGTATTTCGGGGGCAAATTTAAACCCTAATATCTGCCCTGCCCAAAATTCTTTGGATTTAAAATTATAACGGGCAAACCCGTAAGCGGCAGGCACTCCTACCAATACGGAAAGGATAACGGCTCCACCACTCACGATAATATTGTCAAAAAACGCTTTAAAATAATTCGTTCGGACTAGAACGTTTACATAATTATCTAAAGTAGGATGGAAAAAAAAAGTGGTTGAATACATTTCCCGATCAAGTTTAAAGGTGCATAAAACCATCCAAAGTATAGGAAATAATGCAAATATTGCCCAGATCGTTAAAATTAAATTTCTTCCCGCTGCAGCCAAAACTGCAAGTCTTTTGGTATTCATAGATATCCTCCTTCAGTTGCCGGCTGCTTGTTTTTGGACCGCAAGCCATCTTCCTACCAAGAAATTACTTATCAGAGCAATAACAAACCACAAGAATAGAATGTATGTCAAAGAAGCGCCAAATTTCATAAATTGAAATCCCTTTGTGTAGGCGGTAATCGACAGATTCATTAATGTATCACCAGGCCCCCCCTTTGTGAGAGCAAAAATAATGGCACTTTCTTGAAGCGATGCCATTAGCCTGAAAATAAGGGCGATATAAAGAAATGGTTTCAGTAATGGTAATTTTAAATTCCTAAAAGTAAACCAAGGAGAGGCACCGTCAACTTGGGCGGCTTCAAATGGCGATTTTGGTAATGATTGGATGCCTGCCACTACTAATAAAATCACAAACGGAGTATATACCCAAATGTCAATTAAGACCGCTGTAAACAACGCTGTATTAGCAGAAGAGGCCCAAGGGAAATTATAAATTCCAAAAATATTTAAGAATTTCTCGATAATACCTACAGAATTGTTAGTCATTAACTGCCAAATAACCGTAGCAATAACCGGGGCCACCATTAAAGGAAAAACCAACGTCACTTTTAAAAATTTGGTAAATTTAGTACTCTTGGCTAATAACAAAGCAATTCCAATACCAATCAACATTTCTGAGCCTGTTGTAAGTATTGCATATTTACTTGTAACCAGGAATGCATGCCAGAAGTCTTCATCACTAAACATACGGATCCAGTTGTCCAAACCAATAAAATGATACGTAGGTGATGAAAAAGAATAATTCGTAAACGAATAATACCATGCCATAACAAAAGGATATAAAATGCCGATGGTAAGCAGCAGAGCCGGAGCGATAATAAAATATGGCCTTGCCTTTACAAGGAAAGGAATATTGGCAGACTTCTTATTAATGCTTATGGGGTCGCTTAATGCGCTTTCAGTTTGCATTCTCAAGTTGTTTTACCTCCCTCTTTAAAAGGGGCTGTTGCAAAAGTATTTAAAATCCATGAGATATATAATATTTTGCTCCGTTGAATATGCAAAACACTGATATATTGTATATCTCTATCGAAATTTTTTATTTTGCGACAGCCCATTAAAGAATATTTAGAACACTTATTGATTAATTCTTACTTAATAACAACATCTTTAACCGCTTCGTCGGTCTTTTTCTTTAAATCATCCAAACCTTCTTGAACGGTTTTGTATTTACCAGCAACCAAATCTTGTAGATTGGCAGCCCATTCGGTGGTTGTTTCTTGGAAATGGGGTTGCGGTGTGAACAAGATCCGAGTATTATTAATGGTTGCTTTAAAGGTATCGCTATATCCCTCATGTTGGCCAATCTTCTTTTTGAATGCGGCGCTATCCCAAACACTGGCGCGAACTGGATCAACCGCATTACCTACCGTTGAGGCATATAATAAATAGGATTTACTAGTGAAGTATTCCATAGCAAGCCAGGCAGCAACTTTATTCTTAGAAGCTTTATTCATTGCGATACCCCAAGTCCAAAGGTTGGAATTGTTCTTGGATGCGCCACTTGGCAGCGGTTGAGGGACCCAAGCAATATTTCCGGCTTCTTTAGAAGCGCCGGGCCAGTTCTGCTGAATTCCGTTATTATCGGCATCCCACAACATGGCAGCCTTACCCGCTCCTAGATCAGCACCTGCTTGATACCAGGTGTAGCTCGACCATGAAGGTGAACCGCCTACTTTGATCAACTTAACCCACATTTCATTCATAGCAACAGATTCTGGAGAATTAACTAAAGATACCAGTTTGCCATTTTCGATTTTAAAGTCTTTAGCACCATAGTTTTCATAAGTACTCATATAAGCAGGATGAATGGTTCCCCAGTTTCTGGCGCCACGGATTGCCAAAGGATAAGTTCCCTTACCGCCCCATTCTTTGAGTTTTTCACATACTGCTAAGAGTTCATCCATGGTTTTCGGGGGCTTAATCCCTTTTTCTTTAAATACTCGCTTATTGTAGGCCAGTGAGTAAATCTCAAATGCCATCGGCAGACCCAGTTGTGAACCGGTTCCCGCTTTATGTCCGGGGACTAAATCCCATTTCATTGCTCCTATTGCGCCTGAATAGATATCCGCAATATCATAATCCGCAGCAGTCATCTTGGGATTTTTAAGATAAGGCCCCAAATCTTCAACAAATCCCGCTGGAGCATAATCCCATAATTGATAAGCGCCAGACATGAATATATCCATATCCCCCATCCGGCTATTTAAAGAGGTGGTAACCTTGTCAAAATAATTTTCTTCCGGGGTAATTGAATATTCAACTTTGATCCCGGTCAATTTTTCGAACTCCGGAATCTTTTTAACCATTGCTTCAGCAATCGAATGTTGCACTAACATTAACTTGATTGTTGAGCCTTTGGCCATTTTCCAATTAAAAGCCGGTTTGGTTGCACCGTACACGGACAATGAAAATACCATTGCCAACAAAACAATCAGCACAACAAATTTAGTCAAACCATGTCTTTGATTCATTTTTCTCCCCCTATCAAATTTTTTCAACGAGTGTTCTTTCATAAAATAAATTGCTCCACACCCCCCGCTTTCTTGAGAATTAGCAACTTCATTGCATGTTCATTTTAACTTTTAGCACTCTTAGCTTCAATGCATATATTTTGGGTTTTTACAAATACGTAACGATCGATTTAAAAATTTTTAAATTAATGATAGTGAATTTCTACAAATATTTTACGATCTTTTAAACTTCATTTAAAAATTTTGTAATCCCTATTTATTTTTTGTAATCTTTTTAGCTCATTGCTTCATACACCCCCTATAATAAAAAAAGGGAGTGTCGCAAAACTACTTTTTAGGTAGTCCTCCACTCCTGGCTAGTAAGTTGGCTAAGACCTCTATGCCTCCGTGTCTCTGTGGCTAAATCATTATTGGCCACAGAGACACGGAGGCACAGAGAAAGAAATGCTTGCTTACTTCAATATGATAACTTGGATCAATGTAGTTTAAAAGTATTTTTAGGAATATTCCCTTTTAAAATAGTAAAAAAGGCTATTGCTATCAAACTTTTCAAGTCCTTTTGGCAACAGCCCCTCTATATTTCTTTCAATAACAACTTTTTAAAATCCCTACCGGTTATTCCGATAATCACCCTGAAAGCAAATTGTATGTTAACCCCTACAATTTCATTTTAGATTATCGACCGCAGCCCTTTCGATAGTCAACCCTTTAGTGTAGCGTTTCATAAATTCATTAAAACCGGCAACATCGGAAGGGTCAGGATCAATAGTACTCCCCTGTTTTCCGGCAAAAACCTTTTGTTTGAGGAAATCGTCCAACGACTCCTTATCCGTGCGATTGATCATATAGGAGGCGAGCAAGGCAATACCCCAGGCTCCACCCTCCCCTGCAGTTTCCATAATTGATACGGGAACATTAACAGCAGCGGCCATAATCTTCTGGCCCACTTCCTTGGTCTTGAAAAAGCCGCCATGGCCCAGGATTTTATCTACCTTGACCGATTCTTTTTCCAAAAGAATATTCAGACCGGTTTTCAGAGCCCCGAGTGCCGTAAATAAATTGACCCGCATAAAATTAGCCAGGTTGAAGGTGCTGCTTGATGAACGCACGAACATGGGACGGCCTTCTTCAAAATGGGTCATATGTTCACCGGAAATGTAACCATATGCTAATAAACCGCCGCAGTCCGGGTCCCCTTGCAATGCTATCCCAAGTAAAGTATCATAGAGCTTCGATTTATCGATATTCATGCCTAAAGCTTTAGTAGCTTCGCCAAATAAACCGATCCAGGCATCATAATCCGATGTGCAATTGTTAGAATGGGCCATCGCCACCAGTTTACCAGCAGGTGTCGTTACCAGGTCAATCTCCGAATAAACCCTGGACAGTTCCTTTTCAAGTACAATCATTGCAAAGACGGATGTTCCCGCGGATACATTGCCGGTACGTACCGCTACACTATTGGTAGCCGCCATTCCGGTCCCTGCATCACCTTCGGGTGGACAAAGCGGAACCCCCGGTTGCAGCTGACCGGTAACATCAAGAAGCTTTGCACCTGCTGCTGTGAGTTCACCGGCTTTTTCTCCGGCCACTAGAACCGTTGGCAGGATGTTCTCCAGATGCCACGGGTAATGTAACGGACTAACCAGTTCATTAAACTGCCCAATCATTCGTAAATTAAATCCTTTAGTTGTCAAGTCAATCGGGAAAACCCCCGATGCTTCGCCAACTCCCAGAACTTTCCGTCCAGTCAATTTCCAATGGATGTAACCCGCTAATGTTGTCATGTATCGAATTTCGGATACATGTGTTTCCTGATTCAGGATGGCTTGATAAAGATGGGCAATGCTCCACCTTTGGGGGATAGGATAGTTAAACAACTTGGTTAAGGCCTCTGAAGCCTGCCCAGTAATATTGTTGCGCCAGGTGCGAAAGGGTGTTAAAAGTTTTTCGTCCTGATCGAAAACCATATAACCATGCATCATACCACTAATACCAATGGATCCCACAGTTTGAATAGAGACTCCATATTGCTCTTGGACATTATTGACCATTTTCAGATAACTGCCTTGGACGCCCTTCCAGATATCCTCTAAGCTATAAGTCCAAATGTTATTAACATAACTATTTTCCCAGTCATAGCTGCCGGAAGCAATCGGTGTGTTATCCCCATCGATCAGAACCGTTTTGATTCGGGTTGATCCCAATTCAATCCCGATAGCCGTTTGACCGTTGGCAATGGCATTTCGAACTTTATTTAGTTCAATGCTCATAATAATCCTCCTCTGGGTAAGATATATATCAATACCCTTGCTTAATAGAACTTAGCAATTGTTTATAAATATTGTTTTAATTATATAGTAAATATCCCCACTTTTAAAGTCATTTTTCATTACCGGCGTGAATTTTATTGGTGGAATCAACTGCTGGCTATTATTTGTCGGGTTATATTAAACGGATGATTGCTTTCCATAACAACTTTTTTTAAAATCCTTACAGGTCATCCCGGTAATTCCCCGGAAGACCTTGCTAAAATAATAGGGATTCTCAAATCCTACTTTTCCGGCAATTTCATAAATCTTATCATTGGAGGATATCAGTAATTTCTTAGCCATTTCGATCCGGTAATTTGTTAAAAAGGTGGTAAAATTTATCCCTGTTTCCTGTTTAAATAAAAGACTTAGATAACTTTTGCTTATTTCGACATTATTGGCCACATCTTCAAGGGTAATGTTATTATGATAATTTTGTTTGATAAAATCCATACTTTTACTAATAATATACGAATATGTCTGGGATTTATTATTGGCATTATATTCAATAATGGAATAATATATATCAGTTAAATATTTTTTTGTCTCATCAAAGTTATAAAGTTTGTCAAAATTACTATAGCTGAATTTAACTTCATTAAGCGCCGGACCCATTTTTAAACCTAGTTCTTGAGAAACAATCCTGGCGAAACTTAATAAATCAATGAAAACATCCTTCGCATATTCAAGTCGTTTGGTTTCCAAAAGATTACTGAAAATATCATTAATAAACGAAGTAATCTTGGCAGATTGCGATTTGAGAACCAATCCTTTTAAAGCATCCAGATTGATGTTTGGAAAATTTCCTTTTTTGACCAGCATATTCTGGTCAAATACCACTAGACCGGATGGCTCATAAAAGCAATATTCCTGGGCAATTTTAGCCTGTTTAAACAAGTCAGGCAATTCATCGATTGAGTTACTTATCTTACTTAAACCAATATTAAGTTCAACGTCAAGAAATTGTTTTAAATTCTTTTTAATCCGAAGGCATACGTTCAATAAATCCTCCGGAATTTTCTCACCCTCACGTAAATATTGAAAGTTTATCAAGCAGACAAAACAGTTTTTGTTAAAATAAAAGCCATGGACCATATCCTTTTTTTCAAATTCCTGGCTTGAGATATTACCGATATTCCAAATTAGATGTTCTTTTTCTTTATCATAACCGTTATTTTGAATATCCTGGATAATACCGTAAATAAAAGCAATAGAATTATGTTGGAATAAACTTTCATATTGATGAAGATAATCTAAAAAAACCTGCTTCGATTCAAAACTTTCATAAAACATCTTTTCCAAAAGTTCTTCCAATGAACATGAATTTTCAACTGTTGCGACCGGATTTTCTCTCTCGGACTTCATATTGTATCCCAGGGTAGTGTCAATCTCAACGGAGAGCTTTTTTAATATTTCCAAAAGACTTTCCGATGATAAATCGGATTTTAATATATATTCAGAAGCCCCAAGTTTCAAAGCTTCTTGAGCGTAAGCAAAATCATCATAATGGGATAAGATGACAATTTTTAACGATTTCTTTCTTCCTTTAAGAGTTTGAATAAGCTCAAAGCCATCCATCAACGGCATTTTTATATCGGTCAGCAAAATGTCGGGGTCAAATTTATCAAATAATTCAATAGCTTCCTTGCCGTTTTTGGCATCACCAATTATCAGAAAACCATTATCCGTCCAATTGATAGTGGTTTTCAGTCCAAGTCGCACAAGATACTCATCATCTGCTATTAATATCTTTTTCATATTTTCGCACCCATAATTATACAAAATATCCTGTATTCAATTTTACAGATACCGTGCTATAATTTTAATTATATCATAATAACCTTTTTATAATTTGCTCTATTTTTTCCTATGGAGGCATTTATGTTTAAACCAACCATACGAATCAAAATTTTTGCCTATTTCTTTTCTTCAACTATGTTGGCGCTGATGATAATCAGTTTAGTGGTTTATTTTTTATTATTTCAAACATTAAAGAAGAATGAAACCGAATATAATGTGATTTCATCCGATAAAACAAAACAAAGTTTAGAATTTGCCTTAAAATTAATTACAAATACCGGAACGCTGTTGGGTTCCAATAAAGAGTTATTGGAAGAATTAAACAGGCCCTATTTAATAGACAACCTTGATTATAAAACGGGTCAAAATAAAATTAGCACTATGCTGCAAAATATCATCAGTGTTCAAGAATATATCAAAGGCATCTATGTCTTAAGCCCCAAAGGAAATTTCTATTCCAGCAATTGGGGAGTAAGAGAAAATGAAATAAAAGCCTTATACTCTTCTTATTTAAGCAATGCCGACAAAGCAAAAGAATATTTCACGGGTATTCATAGCATTACATATCACCCTACTTTGAAGTTTAATGTGATATCCTACATTAGACCTGTCTTCAATTTGGAAAACGGACAGATTTTAGGCGCTATTGTCATTGATATAGACTACGAACTTCTTAAGGAAATGTTAACGAGATCTTCCATACAAAATGATGAGAAAGTCCTTGTTTTAAATCCTAAGGGCGAAAATATTTTTACTTACCCTTACAATGTTATTCTTGATGATATTATAGTAAAACATCCCATTTTATTAAAAGAGAAAAAAATGGAAATTAGCGGAAAGGTTTTTGGTAATGACAGTATTATCGTTTCGAATACTATCGAGTATACCGATTGGAAATTTATACGAGTTATCTCTTCCCAAAAAATCAACAGTGAAACAAATTCCCTTGAAACTATTGCTGTTTATATGTTTTTTATTTTTTTACTTATTTGCTTTTTTGCATCCTTTACATTATCGAAGACCGTTACGAACCCGATTAAAGAACTCAATCAAAAATTCAAATTAGTTGAAACAGGTGATCTCTCCGTCAGAACTCTCATTAAAGGCAATGATGAAATGGGTGAACTCAGCAATTCCTTCAATAACATGGTGGCTAAACTAAATACCCTCATGGAGCTGCAGAAGAAAAAATCCGATATGGAATTCCAGATTCTTCAAGCCCAGATCAATCCCCATTTTCTCTACAATACGCTGGATTCCATTAAATGGCTGGCGGTCCTCCAAAATGTCCATACCGTCAGCGACATGACTACCGCATTAATCAATTTGCTAAAATACAATATTTCTAAAAATAATACCCTGGTTTCACTGGCAGAAGAACTGGAAAGTGTGTCCAATTATGTAAAAATTCAAAAGTACCGCTATGGGGATATTTTTAATACCGAATATGATATTGACGAGGATGCGATTGAATGTAAAATCTTACGTTTTTCACTTCAGCCAATCGTTGAAAACTGTATAATCCATGGATTTGAAAATATCGAAGGAAAAGGCATTATTGCTATTCATTCCAAAATTGAAGGGAACCAGCTTCGAATTGAAATAGCGGATAATGGTTCCGGTATGGATCAGAACACTCTAGAACGCATTGTTAAATTTGATAATTCAAAAAAGAAATTTAGCGGGATTGGTATTAATAATATTCAAGAAAGAATTAAAACTTATTTTGGAATGAATTACGGATTATCTTATGAAAGTACTCCAGGGTTAGGTACCAAAGCAATTCTCATCTTACCGATTATTACCAAAGATGCAGACATTTAATCAATCAGCCTCAATTATTTGATGAGTATAGGGGATAATCCTCGATATCTTGTTAGCTGAAATCTTTCCACACGTTATCTAGAGCACCTGAAACTTTTTTATAAAGGTTGTATTTCTGTTTATAAATTACAGCATTTTCATGATTGGGTTCCAAGCGATGTTTAATCTTGACCATATTTTGTGCAGCTTCCTTCAAATCCTTATATTCCCCTGAAGCAACCGCAGCAGCCATGGCGCAACCCAGAGCGCCCAATTCCTTGGTATCCACGATTTCGACCGGTAGTTCAAATACATCAGCGAATATCTGAGCCCATACCATTGACGCTGCAGCTCCGCCCGCAAGACGGACCGCTTTTGTTGTCTCCCGATTTGCCGTCAATTTTTCCAAATGCACCATATGACAAAATACTATACCCTCCAATACGGCCCGGATCATATGTGCTTTAGTGTGATGACTATCCATTCCGATGAAGGTTACTTTTGCTTGCGGGTCATAGTTGGATCCGAAGAGATAAGGCAGAAATATGATGTTCTGCTCACTTGGAGCCACCTTTTCCGCCATGGCATCACAATATTGGTATATGTTCATACCCAATTCATTGGCTGTTTGCTTTTCTTCGCCCATAAACATGTCTACAAACCATGAATGATTACCGGCAGAAGTTGGGCTACATTCTTCAATGAGATAGTAACCGTTGATACAATACATAGAGTTCATCATAACAGTCTTGTTCAATACCGGTTTCTTGGCAATATATTCATTGATACTCCAGGTCCCGGCAATGACTGCAATATTATCTTCATTGGTTATATCCATGGCTACCGCGCAGGCATCAATATCGAACATACCTCCCGCCACAGGAGTGTTTTCCAACAGCCCCGTTTTCATACTGGCTCCTTTGCTTATTCCTCCGCAAAAATCTGTAGAATATTTCAAGGGCGGCAACATCTCATAAAGATTTTCTAATCCATATTCCGCGAGTAGTTCACGGTCAAAGCATAAATCACGGAGATTCAGCATATTTGAGCCGGAATAATCGGTCACTTCAGCATAAGCCTGATCGGTCAATTTGAAACGAATATAATCCTTAACCTCAAATATCCACCTGATGTTGGGTATTACTTCCGGTTTATTGTCCTTCAGCCAACACAGTAAAGATACCGGCTGACATGCTAATATTTTTTGAAAGGTTTTCTCAAAAACTCGCGCCGCCGTACCGTCTTTATTCCATTTTTCAGGGTACATCCAGGCCCGGCCATCGGTGGATACAATCCCGTTATAACATGGCTTATCATTTTTGCCCCATAAATACAATCCCTTCCCATGTCCGCTACAAGCTACGCCCTTGATTTGTTGCCCGTCAATTCCGGCTTTTGAGATTGCTTCTCTGATTACTTTGCAATTGATATTCCAAAGCTCATCCATATCACGTTCCGTAAATCCGGCTTGCGGAGTTATCATCGTAAGCTTACCCGATGAGCTTGCCACTTCCGAACCCTTCGCATCAAAAATAACCGCCTTGCAAAGTGTCCCGCCATTATCTATCCCTAAATAGTAATTTATCACAAAATTCATCCTTCCCGGAAGTTATTCATAAAACTTTGCTCTTAAAAAATTGTTTGCAAATCGTAGTTGATTTTGCCAATCTTTGTTGCCAACATACCAAAACTCTCCCACAAACAATCTCACACCCATTTCACTTACAGTTTTGATACCGTTTCCAAAGTCCACATGACCTGTACCAAAAGGAATCTCCCTAAATTTTCCAGGTACTGTCTCTTTTAAATGCAGAGCAGCAATATTTCCCCGACCTGTCGCCAAATCGTCTGAAACTGTGCAGTTATATTGCAGTGCTGCATTCGTTATGTTTCCAAGGTCCGGATATATCTTAAGGTAAGGAGAATTGATTTTTTTCACCTGTTGCATAGCCTTTTTTACGGTATTCATAAACTCTGTTTCCATCGTTTCAAAAGCCAAAATAACACCTTTTTTTGCTGCATATTCGGTACTTTTTTTTAGATTCTCTAAAAATAATCTCCTGGTATTTTCATTTGACGGCTGATAATACTCATCGTAGCCGGCAATTTGGATGATTCTCACCCCAATATCAACAGCGAGGTCGATTGCATCAAACATAATTTCCATTCCTCTATTTCTCAATATTTCATCTTCACTGCCGATAGGATATTTTCTATTTCCACTAAGACACATGGTTGTAATTTTGGTTCCGGTTTTCCAAATTTCTTTGAGGATCTCCAAGCGATGATCCTTGTCCCATTTCAATCGTTCTAGTTTTTCATCAGTCTCGTCAACACTTATCTCCATAAAATCGAAACCGGCTTTTTTCGTTTCTATTAACTTCTCTCGGATGGATAAAAAATTCGGCATGGATTTTTCATAAAGTCCTAAGCAATAGACTCCCAATGCAATCCCTCCTCTCTAAATAATTACGGCAATAGAGAAAGCGGACCATAAACAACTCTCCCTCTTCACGCCATGGTTTCATTTTAGCTTTTTAATGGAAGTGACTTCAATGAAGATAATTTAGGTTTTTACAAATCTGTAACGATGGCTGACAAACGTTTCAAAGATAAAACATTTCTATCCGAAGGATTTTACGATTTTTAAAACTCCATTTTAAAATCTAGTAATCAATCATGATTTTTTATAATATTTTAAGCCTTTATTTTTTGCTGATAAAAAAAGGAAGGTCTCGAAGGGAAAACGGATGCGGATAAATAACTAGGCAGGAAGAATTAATTTGTTCAGTAACTCGTTGTCTAAACTAATTGCTTTTTATAGCGTTTTTACTATAGATATAGTAAAAGAGGAGAAAGGACTTAATCGTCCTTTCTCCTCCAAATCCAAACGCCGAAAAATATATGGAATACTTATCACAATAAGCTAAACTACTATAGCTACTTCCTTATCAAGAATTAGAAAATTTTCTGCAAAAGGCGATTTAACTTAAATAAATCAAAGACTTCGGCAGGATTTGCGGATAATCAATTCGGGTTGATAAATAAAAGAAGGCTTTTCAATCCGTTTTTCAACCATATCAATGATAAACCGTGCCGCCTGACGTCCCATCTCCGCTTTGGGATGCTTAATCGTGGTTAATTTCACTTCGGAAGCCATTGCCAAGCCTGAATCATCGTAACCAATCACCGAAATATCTTCGGGTATTTTAAGTCCCTGATCCCGAATCACCCCCATCACCTTCAACGCGACCTGATCGTTATAACATACAATCGCCGTTGGGTGCGGCCTTTTAGACAATAATTCCAGCATGAATTGTTCGGGGAAGGTTGCAGTCTCCTCAGTTTGGAAATTACCCAAGTACTTCGTTTGGATATCCAGGTGATGTTCAGTCATGGCCGCCATAAAACCGGCTTGCCTCTCCACCCCCTGAATGTCGTCAGTTTTAAAAATAGCGGCAATTTCACGGTGCCCTAATTGGATCAAATGCTCCGTAGCCAAAACTTCCCCTTGATAATCATCCATCATAATATAAGCCGGATTAAGGCTGGGAAAAAAGGCATGTAACATGATATAGGGAAGTTCCCGCTTGTCTAATTCCTGAAAATAGACAATATTGGAATTGAATTGGGAACTCTTGGTGGGCTCGATAATTAAACCGGCAATATCCTGATTAAGAATATTTTCTAGGCATTGGGCTTCTTTTTTCTTATCGTTATTGGTATTCGCCAATATCAGTCCATACCCCCCGGCGCTTAAAACTTCCTCAATGCCGCGGATCAAAGTGGGAAAAATATATTCCGATATATAAGTGGTTATTACCGCAATATTACGCCTAACCGTCTTTTCTTGATAAATACAAAAGGTACCCCTACCTTGTTCACGTTGAATCCACTCTTCATGTTCCAGTTCACCAAAGGCTTGACGCACGGTATGACGACTTATTTTAAATTGTTTGGCTAAAAGATTCTCAGAAGGCAGTTGTTGTCCAAAAGGAATCTCTCCCTTCAGTATTTGCTCTTTTAAATGTTCTTTTAGTTGAGAATATTTCGGTACTTGAGGATTTGACTCAAACAATACTCCACCTGCTTGTTCGGTTATGGTTGTACGTACATTTAATCATACATTCGTTGCTTCAATCATCATTCCTGCTATATATATTAAATTAAATTTTGATATTATCAGGAAACATTGCCGAAATTTAGCGCCTATTTGACCTAACTATCGCCCCAATGTCATCAAGCAATGCTTGGTTTGAGTTATCAACAAATTCCCCGATTTTAATCATAAATTATTAATCAAATATTTAGACCCTTTATCGGCTTTATGAGTAGCTCCTGCTCCGGCGCCATTAATAATCTGGGAAAGCTTTTGGATGATTTTTTCCAAATTCTCGGCTTGAGCATTTAAATCTCCGGATATTGATGCGCTCTCTTCAGCGTTTATTGCATTTTGTTGGGTTACTTTTTCCATTTGAGTTACGGCTTTAGTCACTTGATCAACGCCTTGGGATTGTTCCTGACTGGCGGCAGAAATTTCCTCCATTAATTGATTGACCCTCTCAGCACTGACAGTTATTTCAGTTAATGCAGTCTGAACTTTTTCAGCAACAGTAACACCTTTACCAGATAATTCAATATTCGATTCAATAATCAAAGCAGTGTCTCTCGCTGCTTGAGCACTTCGCCCAGCTAGATTTCGAACTTCCTCGGCTACCACTGCAAAACCCGCTCCGGCTTCCCCGGCCCTGGCCGCTTCAATGGCCGCATTCAGAGCTAAAATATTTGTTTGAAAAGCAATATCATCAATTATTTTAATGATTTTAGCTATTTTGTCACTTGATTTTTTTATCTCTTGCATCGATGCCATCATTTCATTCATCTGATGATTTCCGTTTTCAGACGACTGTTTCGCCTTTTCTGAAAGCTGAACCGTTTGTTTACTTTTAATTGAATTTTGATTCAACATGGAAGTTGATTCTTGTAAAACCGAGGAAGTCTCTTCGATTGCCGAGGCCTGCTCAGAACTGCCCTGGGATAACTGCTGGGTTGATTCGGATAATTGGCTGGATGCCCCAGTCACCTGTTGGGCACTTACTTTTAATTGGTTAACTGCATTTGTTATACCGACGGCTATTTTATTTGAAAAAATAATCGCGAAGAAAACTGTTACTATTCCAATCGTTATTAAAGAAAATATTACAATGAGACCAACCGCGTTTACCTCCCGGCTCAGTTTGGCCTTAACTGTACTATTATAATTTAATTCTTCCAAAATCAATTTTTGAGTTTCTTCGGAAATAAACTTGCAGGCTTTTGTAGTTTGGTCATAGGCATTTAACATATCATTTGTATTCTTATTTTGGATTGCGACAAAAGTTGCGTTGAAAGATTCCTGAAGGGTTTCAAGCAATCCTTCCGCAGAAGCCAAATTGCTCAAACCTTCTTCATCTTTAATATATTTTTTTAAAAGTAGTAGATCATTTTTACACTGATCCAAACTCTTTACACATTGTTGCTTAGCCTCATCCATATTTCCGCTAAATATGTAATTGTGTACATTATTGGAAATATCCAATGCTGATTTCCCGAGCCGATTTGCCACAATAACGGTTTCTAGCATATTATCTAAATGACTTATTGACCTTTTAAGCATTATGTATGAAAAAGCGCTTATCCCACCCATTAAAATCACTATACAAAGAAATCCCAAGATAAGTTTGGCCCGAAAAGAATAATTCACTACCAATTTTGCCAGTTTAAAGAAACTAAACTTCATGGTTAATTTTCTTATCATTACAAAAACCTCCTCCATGAAAATAAGTAAAAATTAATATTTATAAATATTTCCTGAATCCGTGACAAAAAAATCTCTCCAAAAATATCTCTTACATATATTGACATTATTTCAAATGAAATGGTCCCCAACGGCATTTTCTTGCTGAAAGCGGACGAGCCGGAAAGCAATACAGCAGTGCATTTAAGCCATCAGCTGAAGAACGGGACCTCAAATAGGCCTCCTTTTGAGGTCTGACCTAAGTTTTCAGCTTTTCCGGTTAAGACCAAGCGTCATAGATTCGCTTGAATGTTCGATTCCAGGCATTACTGCACCCCAGGTTCAGATAGATTTTCCGCGCATGTGTAACTACGCGTGTCGCGATTAGGATCAGATTTTGGATAACAGTGCGTAGCCTTCTCCTCTGAACAGTATTACGTAGCGGCGCATCTTTCAATTTCAAGCTTTCTTGGCCCATCAACCGCAGAATGTTGTAGGCTAAAATGGCTAAATGCAAAATGAGGTTATTGGTCTCAAATTTTCCGGATGGTAATCGCTCCAG
>WSSedL1CaDRAFT_10000675_pt1 | contig 23130 bp, 25 predicted proteins | sample WetSurSL1Cattail_FD_9464 | JGI IMG/M metagenome (IMG submission 9464)
CGGCGGTGCGGCCGCCGGTATCGGCTCCTTTATCTTTGACCTGATTGGCGGATGGGCTTCCAGCGCACCGTCTACGCTTGTTAATAAATTTATGATGGCATTTGTGTGCGGACTGATTGCCTACGGTGGGGATAAAACCGCCCGAAATATCAAACGTCTTATTATTGCGGCTGTGGCCGGGTCATTGACCTATTGCGTTTTATACCTCGGCTATTCCTACGTGAAGGAGCTTTTCCTTGGTTCTGCCGTACAGGTTATTAATATCAAAATAGCGACAAAAGCCGCCACAACGTTTACAAACGCGGTCATCGCAGATGTGGTTGCCATCCCGCTTTTTATTGCAATCAGAAAGGCGCTGGAGAGAAATCATATCAAAGGGATTACCAATAACTAACGGAATGATTCCCGTTTAAAGTGCTCCGGATACTTGTCGTATTCCGGAGCATTCTTTATATTCGTGTGCACACGCCGATGGTAATTGACTTTATTAATTTCTTGTTATCTTGAGATCAAGATGATATAATATACGTTATGTTTTGAAGTAAGAGATATGGAGTATATTAAATGAAAGTAAAGCAGGCAAAAGCAGTTAGAAGTTCGATTGTTCGCGATTCCCTTGATACCTTTGGAACCAATGCGTTCGGTTCCATCTTAAGTTTAGTTGCCGCGTTCATGGTCTTAAATCGTGTGAATCCGCAGATCAAAGGACTTTATAATACAGTGCAGCTTTGGGGCGGCGGCTTTTCCTCCATCCTTAGCCTAAGCATCAATTCCGCGGTTATTTATTTTGTTTCGCGTTATAAAATTCAAAATACACAAGGGGCAATAAAAAAACTGACTTTCTGGATTTCCGGAGCCATTGTGCTCATCAGTGCGTCTGTGGTGCTGGTATTGCACGGCAGTTCGATTTTTATGGAAACCCCGGCTCCTTATCTGCTTGCAATTGTGATTTACGGCACCAGTTCGTTCGTTCTCAACATTTGCATTGCGGTTCTCCGCGGCGAGAATAAATTCAGATCCTATAATATGATTGTTTTAATCCAGAGAATTCTGGTTACCGCTTTGGCTGTGGCTGTGTTCCTGCGGCCATCCGCCGCGACATGGGTGTGGGCGACCATTGCGATTTCACTTGCAATGATTTTATTGGCGTTATACAGCATCAAACGCTGGAGCGGCCCGATGCCGCAGCCTGCTCCGGAGGATGACCTTCCGGTTGCGACCGGAAGCATCATGAAATATAGCCTGAAGGCGCATGTGAGCAATATCATGACCTATTTGAACACAAATTTTGGCAGCTATATTGTTCAGGGCAGCTACGGCGGAGGCAATTTCGGCGTGTACAGCACAGCGGTTACCATGATGCAGCAGGTATGGATCCTTCCGGACGCGGTCAGTCAGGTTATTATGAGCCGCATCGCTTCAATGAGAGAACAAAGTGACAAATTAAAGCTAACGCTGGTTTCTTCCAAAATTGTCACTTATATTACTGCTTTTTCAGCCCTCCTTTTGGTTTGGGTGGCGGATGTTTTTGTGCCAAAAATATTCCCGATGTATGTCGGCGCGCTGGCTCCGCTGAAATATTTAATTGTGGGGTCTATTTTTATTTCATACGCGAAAGTACTCAACAACTCCATTTCTGCCTATGGCCGGCCGGAATTGAACATTATACCCACCGCACTGGGTATCGTGGCAAACATTTTGTCCAGTGTTCTGTTAATTCCGATTATGGGGATTAACGGCGTAGCGATGGCCACATCGATTTCTCTGTCTACGCAGGGACTAACTTCAATCATTATTTTCTGTGTCTTTACCAAGACGCCGTTTTACAGGCTGATTGTTCCAAGTGGGGAGGAAGTTTCCATGGTAAGGGGCATCTTTAAAAGGTAAACGAAACATTAATACTGAGAACCCGCGGACTTAACTGGTCACGCGGGTTTCTTTTTATCTTCAATTTCCCATAATACAAGAAACATAAAACCGTCACACTCATTCGGTATGATAATAGCAGTCAAAGGAAAATAAAACCAATTAAATACTGAATGGAGTTACTGATTATGAAAAAAACAAGTCTGTTTCGAGCGGCAATAGCAATGTTAATTGCAGTTAATATGCTTAGCTTTGCCGCATGTTCTCAACAAAATACATCAACAGATTCCTCCTCTGTTACAACATCTTCATCGGCCACAGCTTCCTCGTCTGAGCAAACTACAGTTTACGGAAAAGTAACTGCGGTTGACGGTTCAAAGGTGACGATAGCACTTGGTACTTTAAATCAGCAGATTACTGTTTCCGGCAGCAATGATACACAACAGGGAGGCCCGGTGGGCGGTAACCAGGGAGACAATCAACAAGGCGAAACTACTTCAGGTACCAACTCCGGCAGCAATAATATACAACAGGGAACAGCCCCGAGCGGCGGACCTGGCGCAGCAGATTTGACCCTGACAGGCGCAAGCAAAACAATTACGATTTCTGACGCCAGTATCCTCACGAAACAGAATAGGCAAGGCCGCGGCGGTCACGCGCCGGACGCGAAGACTGGCGCAAGTACAACTGCAAGCGGTGCACCCAACGGGAATGCTAAAAGTACGTCCGGTATAGAGAGTGAAAATAGTACAGACCGTAAATCAGGCAGTGACTCTGCGGCCCTTACAGATATTACTGTAGGAAGCATTTTAAAGGTTACTTATACTACCAGTTCTGAAACTTTAATTTCAGTTGAGATCGTAAGCAGCGCGGGAGGTAATTTGGGTGGCCAGTTATCCTCTGGCACAAAGTAAAAAGCATTTGGGACGAATTCACCCCCCACTCGCAAAGGCGACCGGGGGGTGAATTTATATTTATTGTGATGTTACTGATTGCGGAAACGGGATAAAAATTCCTTAGTTGCTTCTTTTTGGGGATTTGAAAAAAGTTCCTCTGGCTTGCCCTCTTCGGCGACGACTCCGTCTGCCATAAATACCACACGGGAGGAAACATCGCGTGCGAAGGCCATCTCATGGGTTACGATTACCATGGTCATGCCTTCATTTGCCAGATCGCGCATAACCGTGAGCACTTCACCCACCATTTGAGGGTCGAGCGCACTGGTCGGCTCGTCGAAAAGCAGGATTTCCGGCTCCATTGCAAGCGCGCGCGCAATGGCCACTCGCTGCTGTTGGCCGCCGGATAACTGGTGGGGCTTTGCATTGACATATTCCGCCATGCCAACTTTTGCAAGGTATTTCAGCGCAGTCTCTTCGGATGTTTTCTTGTCTTTTTTCAGCACTTTGATCGTGCCGGCCATACAGTTTTGCAGTACGGTCATATTGTGAAACAAGTTAAAGGACTGGAATACCATGCCAACCTTGGAACGATACTGGTTGACATTGCTCCCCTTTTTCATAATATTTTTTCCTTGAAAAAGGATTTCACCGGAGCTTGGGGTTTCCAGCATATTGATGCAGCGCAGAAGTGTCGACTTCCCCGAACCGGAAGCACCGATAATGCAAATAACATCGCTGTGGTTTGTTTCAAAATCAATATCCTTAAGAACTTGATGGTCTCCGAAACTTTTGCTCAGATGGCGTACTTGTAAAATAGGGGCTTTTACTTCGTCCATGTTCCGGTACCTCCATGAGTGTTTACAGGATTGTGACCGCAGGGGTCAGCCATCATATCGCTCTTTACGAGTGAATAGTAGCTGGAACCGTCTATTTTATGTTCCATCCAGCGCAGCAGGCGGGAACAGGTAAAGGTCATGATAAAGTAAATCACGCTGATGACAAAGAACACCGGAAAGTATTGGAAGTATACGCCGGCGGCCGAGTTGCCCGAAAAATAAAGTTCTGTCACGCTAATGACATTTAGCACAGAAGTATCCTTAATGTTGATGATTAGGTTGTTTCCAATCTGAGGAAGAATATTACGGATTGTCTGCGGCATAATGACGCTCATCATCGTCTGCCAATGCGTCATGCCAACGGCTTTGGCTGCTTCGGTTTGACCAATATCAATGGAGTCGATTCCTCCGCGTACAGTTTCTGCCATGTATGCGCCGGTGTTGATCGAAACAACAAAGAACCCGGCGATCATTGGGCTCATATCAATTTTAAAAAGCTGCATTGCACCATAATAAACAACCATCGCCTGTACGATCATTGGCGTACCGCGGAAAATTTCTATGTAGGCCGCCAAAATAAACTGCATGATTTTATATAGCACTTTGACAACCGGATTCGCGTTTTTGCTGAGGGGAATCGTCCTCAATACGCCAACAAGCAATCCAATCAAACAGCCGATCACTGTACCGACAAGTGCAAGTAAAATTGTTACTTCTGCTCCGTGAAGGAAAATCGCTCCATATTTGCTAAGCAGATAAAATACCCAACCGAAAAAATCGGTATCACTGGGGAGCAGCTTCATAGTTTACAACTCTCTTCCCATATCTTCAGTTTCATTAGGTTACTGTGCAGCCGGTTGATTTTTGATTGCATCCTGCATGATTTTGTCTCGGTCGGCATCATTGATTTTGGCGAGTGCCTCGTTAATTGCACTCTTTAATTCGGGTGCGGACTTGGAAATCGCGATACCAAGATTCACATCTTCATCAGATGCCTTAAAATCGTCACTGCTGGCCGAAAAATCAAGCATAACCAGACTTTTGTTTGTGTACGCGGCAGCCATGGCCGTCGGCTTGTCAGTCACAAACACCTCGGTTTTGCCGGAGGTCAGGGCAACGATTAAAGCCGGAACATTTTTCATGGCAGGCTGAATGTTTGCTTGTGGAATTTGTTTTAGCATGTCATACCAAATTGTATTCTGCTGTGAGGTGCATTTGGCACCCTTTAAATCTGCCACACTTTTTGCCGAAGCATACTTGCTGTCAGACCTAACAAGCGCATAAATGGAGGCCTTATAATATACATCTGTAAAATCTACGGTTTGCAGCCGGTCTTTCGTAATACTCATACCCGCGATTGCGGCGCTCAGTTTACCGGAAGCAACGCCCGGTGCAAGCCCGTCCCATTCGGTTTTGACAATTTGAAGATCATAACCGATGGCGTCCGCTATTTTTTTAGCCATCATAACGTCATATCCGTTTGCATACTCGCCTGAACTGTTGGAAATGGCAATTGCATTGTTGCTGTCGTCAGTCTGAGTCCAGTTATACGGTGCAAAAGCACACTCCATACCGACTTTTAGTACTTTCTTTTCTCCGGATGCCGCGCTGCTTGCCGCGGGAGCTGCCGCACTTCCTGCAGCAGTGGATGAATTATTTGTTGCGGTATTTGCTTTGCTGGAGCAGCCTGAAAAAGCAAGTGTGCTTGCGGTGAGAACTGCGCAAAGAACGAATGACAAAATTCTTCTGGATTTTTTCATAATAATACACCTTTCCTAAGCTATATTAGCATCTTTTTCGTAGGGTTCAGCCATTTATATTTTTTGAAATGCAAGTAAGCTAACTCGAAATTGCAAAAAGCCATTATATTTGCGTGTGCCTAATTTAGATATGTAGTGAAATTATAATATGGATATATAGAAATGTCAATGGAATATCATTTAAAAAATATGCAGTTGGAACTATTGTTTTATGCAGATTGTTATATGGTAGCGAATCAACTTGAAAGAGTGCCGAAGCAGTGATGATTTCATTAAGGAGAAAGGAAAATATCACCGGCCGGTTTGAATTATCGAAATGATAGAAATAACAAAAAGGCGCTTCATCCGTTGAAACGCCTTTTTTATGGAGCATGTCATTTTGCGTGCATATTTTGTTATATCAAAATTTTATCCATCACGATTACATTCCAATCTTGTCTGCCTTTTTCTTTAGTGACAACTCTGTCTACTTCTTTAAAACCCATTGAGTCCCAAAACTGATAGCCTTGAATATTTTCTGAAATACACCCGAGTCTCACTTTTTCATATTGATTTTTTTTTGCTGCGTTCAGAAACGGACAGATGATTCCAGAGCCGATTCCACATCTTCGTTTGTTCCCATTTATCATAAAAAGTCCGATATAAGCGATTTTCCCGGAAGGATACCCCTCAATATAATCCATAATCGCCTCTAATTCTTGATTCTTATAAAACCCGATGTAAAATTTTTGACGGTATTTCGTATTGGGAGGCAATGCGGTTACATCGGAAACGGCTTCCTCATATGTAACCGGATGATCTTGTACACAGGAAAAATAATAGGTATTGGTTTTCTGTAGCTGGTACAAGTCAATATATTCCGCTTCTGTTATTTTTTTAATGTCATAGTTTTGAAGTGCTTATTTTAAATCTTCTAAAATCATGATTTACTCTCCTAAATATAAATGATAGGGATGGGAAAAATGTAATAACATGTGGCTGAAGCGACATCACGGTTTGGCCGGTAAGTCGCACTGTTCTGCCTGAATATTTTCTCTTGATTCTTTTTTATTGAGAAGATACATACTCACAGCCCCTGCAAGTATGAAAAATGCCATGAGTAGCCAGGAGATTAAATAATTCGTCATAGAAATAACATGCCCCATGATCAGAGGCCCTAATGCGTTGGCGGTTCCCTGTATGAACATGTAGAGCGCGTTGATTCTGCCAAGGTGAGCGGAGGGGGAGTGATTGGCGATAAATGCGCCTGTATTAATGGTAACTACAATTTCTCCGAATGTAAATATTGCACCTGCCAGCATGAAAAGCGGCAGGTTTCTCACAAATGCGAAAAAGGCAAAGGATACGAAGTATAGTAAACCTCCGCCGGAGATCACTGCAAGGGGATGCAATTTCTTAGTTAGCCGCGTTAACAGCGGGGTGCAGGTGACAACAATTATGGGGTTTACAACATTCAAAATACTGTAAAATTGTGCTCCGTTATCACCGTATAAATCGCCGAATTGGAGCGGCAGCATAAAACCCCATTGGGTATAGGTGAAATAATAGACGAATATAAAGATAATGAAGAAGAATAAGATTGGTGATGTTTTTAGTACGCTAAAAACAGATACGCTTTTATCAAGGCTTTTACCTTCCGTCGCAAGAACTTCATTTTGCTGATTGTTTTCGGGCTCCTTGATCAAAAACGCAATTAGGAGTGTAGAGGCCAAGGTTGTTGCTCCGTCAAGAATAAACAAAAGCTGCAAATAATCTTTAAATAAGAGTCCTCCGATGACAGGGCTGATTGCCATGCCAACATTGATGCCAAGGTAGAGAAGGGAAAAGGACGCTTTGCGGTTTTCCGGGGTTGTGAGTTCCGCAACCATGGCCTGATATGCCGGAGATGCCGCTACAAATAAATCAGCCCCGATTACAATAAAGACAAGCATGGTATGGCTTTGTGTAAATCCACAGATCAAGTAGGAAATAGAGCCCAAAATATGGCATGCGACCAGTACTTTTTTTCGGCCAATCGCGTCGATCAGTTTACCGCCAATGAGCAGACACGGTGCCTGAGATAAGATTAACAGAGCGGAAAAAGAGCCTGCCTCGGTTTTTGACATCCCCAATTTCTGAGTAAGGATCAGCGTAAGAAGGGGAAGAATAAAGCTGCCAACACAGCTGATGACCCTTGAGCAAAATAGCAGGTATATTTCCTTTGGCAAGCCGCTGTAAGTTGTGAAATGGTCTTTAATTCTGAATTTCATAATCTCTCCTTATGTTTCGATATTACTTTATATTTTCATTCTTCATCCCCTGTACGTACCGTAAACCAAGTAAATTCATAAGGGATTGTTCCTTCTTTCGGCTGTGAATGCGTACTGCAAAAGTCGAGAAAGTGCTTATGCAGGCCAACCGCCTCATCTTTACTTAGATAGAGCAGGCCTGTAGAAATTTCACCTGTTTCAGAAGTACGCGGAATGCCGGACGCGTCAAACTCATCCATTTTATCGGCCCAGTGATTAAAATTATCATTTACATGATTTTGCAATATCAAGCGCCTGGTACCTGCCGCTTCAGGTGGCAGCTGACTTAAACTGATGTTCACATCAACCGACTTATAAAATTTCGCTGTAAAACCATGTACCTGTTCGGTGCGGGCGAGCTCCACAAGGCCAATCTCTTCCAATACCGAAAGGTGATGTCCCGCGCTGGACGGTGCAATTTTAAGCGCATCAGCCAACTGCTTCGCAGTCATCCCATCCGGGGTACGTCCTAATGTAAGCAATATCCTTTGGCGCAATGGGTGCATATAGGTTCTCAATTCTTTCTCAGTTGTCAGGTAGATTGTCTTTCTTTCCATAGTAACCTCCGTCATAACAAGTTTTGTTATGACGGAATTATATCATAACATTAATTGTTATGTCAAGATATTTTTCTGATTATTAGCATCAAAAAACAGACAGTCTTGCCGTGGCAAGACTGTCTGTTTCACTGTACGGCTTATTTCAAGTAAGAAGTTAACAAAGCTTATTCTTGTTTTATGTATAATTCCAGCAATTTTAAGGTGTTGCTCATGCCATCTGTATGAGACCGCTCGTAGCCGTGAGAGGCATAGACTCCTGCACCGATTAAGCCATGCTTCAAATCGTAACCGGCAGCAAGTGCGGCGTCCGCGTCAGAACCGTAGTGAGGGTATACATCCACGGCGAAGTCAAGCTTTCCATTTTCTGCACACTGGATCAAATTTGTGGTTACCTCGTAATCGTACGGCCCGTGAGAATCCTTTGCGCAGATACTCACCATATGCTCGTCACAGGTCAGGCCTTCGCCGATACAGCCCATATCCACGCTGATAATTTCCTGTGCATCTGCCGGGAGAGCGCCGCAGGCGCCGTGGCCGACTTCTTCATATACCGTAATAAAGACATAGATCTTTCGCTTGAGCTGCAGCTTTTTCTCCTGAATATCCTTTGCAAGGCCCAAAAGAACCGCGACGGATAATTTATCGTCCAGAAAACGGCTTTTGATATATCCACTTTCGGTAACCGTCGTGCGCGGATCAAAACACACGAAGTCCCCGTTACTGATGCCCAGCGCCGCGGTATCCTTTTTTTCCTTTACATTCTCATCAATGACAATCTCCATATCATCAAAAGTTCGACTTTGCTTGGAATATTCTCCGTTAACGTGAACGGAGGGATCATTCATCTGAAGCGTGCCCTCAAATGTCTTACCGGAGCGGGTTCGGATTCTGCAATTTTCGGTTTCACAGTTGTTGGCGTTTAATCCTCCGATATTTGTAATACGCAATCTGCCGTTTTTTTTAATCTCAGCCACCATGCCGCCGAGCGTATCGATATGCGCTGAGAGAATCAGTGGATTTCCTTTTCCGCCCAGATCGCACGCCACACATCCTTTGTTGGTCAGATACGGAGAATAGCCCAGCTTTTTCAACTGTTTCATCGTATATTGGGTTACCTCGCCGGTAAAGCCGCTTGGGCTGTCAATCGCTGTCAGTTTTTTTAATTGATCAATCATATATTTCATAATATACCCTTTCTGCCTGCGAACAAATTTGAATATAGATTCAGTTTACTTTTTATTATAGCCGTTATTTAATCAAAGTAAAGACATCCAATTTGTCTTAACAGATTATGGTATAAAATTCTGTTTATCATACAAACTATTTTTGCGGATAAAAAAGGATAGCAATTTTTCAACGGTACTATTTCTATTATGTAGAATTGTTATAATACAGATGAATCGGAGATTGGGATGGATAAATCAAGTTTTCAAAGACTGCCCAAACATATTGGCATTATTCCCGACGGGAACAGAAGATGGGCGTTGAAGAACGGCTATGAAAAGCAGGATGGATATCAGTATGGAATACAACCGGGGTTTGACCTTTATAATCTATGTATTGATCTCGGCATCAGCGAACTCACCTTTTATGGCTTTACTGTTGATAACACAAAACGGCCCTCTATCCAAACGAAAGCATTCCAACGCGCCTGTGTGGACGCGGTGCTACAACTGGCTGACAGGGACGCTGATCTTTTAATTGTGGGGGATACGGAATCACCGTTATTTCCACCGGAACTTTTACCTTATGCGAATCGGGTGAAATTCGGTCGGGGATTGATTAAAATTAACTTTCTCGTGAATTACGGTTGGAACTGGGATGTAGTTCATGCTTTCAAAAGCGGTGATTTCCGCCGGGAGGGTGACTTTGTAAAAGGGATTGCCTCTGCTGAAATTTCAAGAATCGATTTGATTATTCGATGGGGAGGAAGGCGCAGGCTCAGCGGATTTCTGCCGCTTCAGTCCGTTTACGCGGATTTCTTTATATTGGATGATTTGTGGCCGGATTTTAAACCAGAACAGTTTTATCAAGCACTTGAGTGGTATCAGGGGCAGGATATCACGCTCGGTGGATAATCAGATATCTTTACATTTTTGCAGGAAGAGGGTGATATTCTGTTCTTCTGCGGTTCTGTCCGCACCCAGTCGTCCCATCCTGTCACAAAATCCCAATAAAGCAACATCATTTAGCTCAGTCTGAGATTTCATTGCCTGCACGTCGGCAAAAGGCAGGGCTTTCGTTACAAAAAGCAGCTGCATATGCCACCTTACCAATGCGGAAACCTCCTTTACAAAGGAATCATCACAGCCGAATGCTTCCAGAAATTTTTTGGTCATTTGAGCGCCAAGCCGGTCATGATCGTAAGAGGTGATCTTTCCGTTTCTATTTTTTGTCGTATCCGGCTTGCCGATATCATGCAGTAACGCTGCCCACATAAATACGGCGGCGTTGCTGCTTTTCTCTTTCACTTGTGCGGCGGTGTCCACAACCAGCATGGTATGGTTCCATACATTTCCTTCCGGATGATATTTCGGAGATTGCTTTGTTGCTTTCAATTTGCTCAGCATGGTAAAGGGATATTCCATAAAAAGAAGATCCCCTGAAATGCTGTTGAAGTAAATGGATGGCCTGTTGTCATGCAGCAGATAATCTTCCATTTCCGAAAAGATTTCGAGCTTTGATCTCATAGTAAATCCTCTCTAAAAGCAATTTATAGCAATTCATCTAATAAACGGTACTATCTCCTTTTACTCGCTTAATTGCTAAATCAAAGCCAATTACCATTCGTGTCAGCCGACGGTAACTGGCTTTCAAATTAATATAATCTCACGGCTCCTGAAGTAGTAATTGCGCAGATTTGCCGTTCAATTCAGGAAATCGTATTATTCGTCTTTTCTGACTTTCCTTGATTTAAACCAAATACCGCTCTCGCACCTTCGGCCTGCGGGTCATGCTTTATTTTTTTAGAATGAAATGTTCCGTCATTTTTTTTACCGTTTTTCGTGCTATGCTTAGGCGTACTCATAATAAAACTTCCTTTTCCTAATTTATTATCTGTTTTAGTATTTGCATTTTGCATCATTTTATTAACGATGATTATTAAAGATGGCCAAAACTGTATTTCCGCGCCCGTGTGTGGAATTATAACTCTGTCATGGAGAACGACTAAAACGCGGCACCTGATTTTTTGAATCAGATGCCGCGTTTTAGTTAATAGAGATTTCTATTTCTCTTTCCATGCAGGGAGTTTAGACATTGCGTTTTTAGCGGCAGAACGCGCCGCCTTTGCATCCAGTCCCTGTGTTTTTACAATAAAATCAGTCATACCATCAAGCTTTTCCTCATAGGACTGCATTGAGCCGTCTGGTTTTGCGCAATAAACGCAATAATCTTTGCTTTGATCTCCCAAAGGAAAATCGGATGGTTTTTCCATCGGCATTCCGCAAGCGATACATTGTATCATAATAAAAATCCCCTTATCTGTAGTGAATTAATGTTATCTCGAAAGCTAGGTGAGTAATGCAATTTTACTGAATCAACGCCTTCGTCCGCCGTCTCCTTATAAAATGTTGCCATCTTTTAAGTAATAATATATCATTATAACTATTGCTATAGCTGCACCAAGTACAGCATAAAAAATGATGTTTTTTTAGAATCCGCTCTAAAAATATCTATATTCATTCCTAAAAATGCTGAACGAATAAAATATATAAAGCATAAAAGTGAGGAACATAATAAAGTGAATCCAATTATCTTGAAAATCAGAAAAATATTTATTTCTCCTTGTTACCTATTTTTTATAATCTGTGATACCAAGCCTGTTTCCAAACGGGTCTTCAAACTCTGCCGCCATACCGGTGTGAATTTGAAATGGCTCTGCTAAAAATTGAACTCCCTTTTCACTTAACTGAGTATATTCCGCCTCAACATCATCCACCACAAACCAAACGGTTGGCTTTGTGTCAGGAAAACGATGCCGGTCTTTCAAAATGATCGCAGGCTCATCCTGCCCAACCTTGTAAGCTGCCATACCCATATCTGAAAAATCGAATTTTTGTATCAGTCCGATCTTTTCATAGAATTCCTTGGCGACAGTCAAATTATCGACCGGCAAAAAGTAATTGTCATAACAATTCAATATGATCACTCCATTTACAATGTTTTATAAAAATCCTTTAACTCTTGCTTCGTTTCTTCTGACAGCTCCGTGTCCGGAATCCCCTGAACCGCTCCCTCCAAACCGTAAAGCATGTGAAGGCATGCAGTTTGGTCTTTCAGCCTGATTCGGAGAAATGCTTCTTTGCTTCCTATGCTAAATAACTCTTCCGGCGAATGAATTCCCACCTCCATGAGCAAGGATTCCGCCACTTTTCCAATATTGGGAAGTTTCTGTAATGCACCCATTTTTTACCTCGCTTTCAGACATCAAGCTGCTTGGGCTGTATTAACCTCATGTAATGATCGAGCAAAGTTTCACCATACCGTTTCAATACGGAACCTTCAGGAGCAAACAAATCCCCGTTTGTCAAATAATAGTTTACCAGTCCCACCCAAGTGTTAAATAGCAGTGAGATCGGCATGGGGGCAATGGTGCCGGCTTCCATCTCGCGCTGAGCCGCCTGACTGAGGTGCAGGGATACGGCTGACTGGATCATCACGAAGGTTTCTCTTGAAACTTGCGGTAACATTCTGGCTTCAATAATTAATCTCGTATAGAATTCTTCGACTTCCGTAATCGCAGTCAAATGTGCGGCAAGTACTTCACGAACTCCGGCACAGCTGCCTGCCAATTCATGGGTTCGCAGCGCGGCTTTTTCTCCAAATTCTTCAATCACAGCAGAAATAAGCGCCTCCTGTGTATCAAAATGTGCAAATACTGTGCCATGAGATACATTTGCAGCTTTTGCAATATCGGCCATCCGTGTGGCCATGATTCCATTTCTTCCGAATTCTGCGAACGCGGTGTCAAGTATCCGCTGGCGGGTTTGCTCTTTTTGCATTTGACGGGTGATCATTTTCATTTTTACTGACTCCATAATCAATGACTTTATAGTCATTATAATTTATAGAAAGTGATCTGTCAAGTATTTTGCAAAAAAAGCTCATTTCCGCTGTACTTCGAAATGAGCTTTTTTATGATGTTTTACCTAAAAAATTGTATTGCTGCAATTAAAGGCATAGATTGCTTTTCGGTACAATAGAATGGTATTGATATTCTTTAAATGTCCAATTTTTCCACTGTGCACTTTGCCAACAGATTCTCATAATCGTCCAAAATAATATGAGCGGTTTCAAAGGTCATGGCGTTGGCGGAAGAAAGTGCAATCGCATTTTTCAGCATTTCATCGGGAGGGGTTTTCTTTTCGAGTGAAAGACTCATAGAGGCGACCATGGTATCTCCGCAGCCCAAAGTGCTTTTTACCTCAACATTCGGTGCTTTTCCGCGCCATACTCCGCTTTCACATACAAGCATTGCACCATCACCGCCTAAAGACACCAAAACATAGGGAATACCGTCTTTTACAAGCTGTTGTGCAAATGATATGATTTCAGCATCGCTCGCTTCTGCTTTTCCCATAAGCTCCAGCATCTCGTTTCGGTTTGGCTTGATCATGTGGGGCTTTATTTCAATCGCGGCTTTTAAAAATGCTCCGGAAGTATCGGTGATCACAATGGCTCCCGAGTCCTTTGCTGTGAGGACTAATTTACGAAAAAAGTCCTCGCTTACGCCTTCCGGCGCGCTGCCGCAAATGGTAACGACTGCACTTTTCGCGGCGAGCGTCTTTACCTGCGCGAGAAGCCTATCACATTCTTCGCACGTAACGGCAGGGCCGCGTTCAAGAAGCTCGGTGCGCTTGCCGTTTTTGTCAAATACATGGATATTTGTGCGGGTAGAATCCTTGATGGTCACAAAATCATTCTGTATATTTTCCTTCATCAGGCAATTTACAAAAATAGGGGCAACATCTCCGCCAAGGAACCCAGTCGCGCTGACTTCGCAGTTGAGATCCCTCAAAACCTTTGCCACGTCAATTCCTTTGCCTGCCGCCGAAGCAGTTAAACAGCGTGTTCGGTTTGTTTCACCAATTTTGATTTCCTCCACAGAGAGGAGTTTATCCAGTGCCGGATTGAGCGTTACCGTTGTTATCATAGAAAAAGCCTCCAATTTATTGTCCGGCAATTACCGTTTCTTCGCCGGCAGGAATTATTTATGTTGGTCTGATACTGATCTCTGTTTCGTCTTGGGATGATAGCAATCTATTTTTCCTTCGGCTTATTTGCTAAATTATTATAGTATTATTATATTCTTACATAATATCATTTTCAATACATGAAACGGTATATAAACAAAGTCAATCGCCATCAGTTTAATAGCGCAAGGGTAAAGGCTCATAAAAGGTGGTTCAAGCAACTATATGATAATAATTTTTAGTATAACGTGAATTTTGAGGTGATTCAATGAGACTATTGCGATTGGGAATGTCGGGAAACGATGTGATGGAAATTCAGGCTCTTTTGAAGAAGATGGGATATCCCATCGACCGTGTTACGGGAATTTTTGGCCCACAAACGCTGAAAGCGGTTATCCAGTTCCAGCGTAATTTCGGTCTGGTACCGGACGGCATCATCGGGCCGGGTACTTACAGAATGATGGAACAATTTCTGCTGGGCTATGACCGCTACACCATCCAGCCGGGAGATACATTTTACCGTATCGCCCAAAAATATTATACCAGTCCCGAATCATTGACCGCGGCAAATCCCGGCCAAAACCCTGATAATTTAATGGTTGGCCAGCAAATTGTGGTTCCGTATGGGTTTGATGTGGTAGATACCAATATTAATTATACGTATTCTGTATTAGACAGAAATCTCCAAGGCTTGCAGGCGCGCTATCCTTTTCTTGAGGTGGGCAGCGCCGGGAAGAGTGTACTGGGAAAAGATCTTTTTTACCTAAGGTTGGGAACCGGCCCGAATCAGGTGTTTTACAACGGGGCGCACCATGCGCTTGAATGGATTACTTCACCCCTGCTGATGAAATTTGCGGAAGAGTTTTTAAAAGCTTATTCAGAAGATGGAGCTATTGGTGGGAGCTATCATCCGAGGGATATTTGGGAAAAAAGCAGTATTTATATCCTTCCGATGGTCAACCCGGACGGCGTTGACCTGGTTCTGAACGGCTTGCAGCCCGATAACCCATATTATCAGGAACTGGTTCAGTGGAACAACGGGAGCACCGACTTTTCTACCGTATGGGAAGCCAACAACAGGGGAGTCGATTTAAACCATAATTATGATGCCGCGTGGCAGCTTTCAAAAGACGCGGAAGCGGAATACGGCGTGACAGGCCCTGGCCCGACGAGATATTCAGGGCCATTTCCTGAATCCGAACCGGAGTCAAAGGCGGTAGCCGATTTTACCAGAAGCCGTGACTTTAGGTTGGTATTGGCTTATCACAGTCAGGGCGAAGTGATTTACTGGAATTTCATGGATATGGCTCCGCCGGAAGCCAAAACAATTGGGGAAGAATTATCCCGAATCAGCGGATATCGCCTTGATCTCTCAACGGGCATTGCGTCCTACGCGGGATATAAGGACTGGTTTATTCAGGATTACCGCAAACCCGGATACACAATCGAAGTTGGAAAGGGGAAGAATCCCGTTCCGATTTCACAGTTTGATACCATTTACCGCGATAATTTAGGAATGCTGCTTTACGCCGCGACGGTATGAAGCTGAATCACAATTGGTTGGGAGCCGGCAGGTTTGGTTGCGGTTAAAAGTGTCTAAAGTACGAAGAAACTTTAAATATTTTATTTGGTGTAGTGGGATAAAAAAATAAACGGCGGGGATTGTTCCCCGCCGCTTTGCTATAAAAAATAATTCGAACAGTCAACTACCTATACATTTAATGATGGAAAATCAGCAGCATGAAGTACGCGATTGTAACTCCAAAAAGGATTCCTGCCAGCACGTCGCTCGGAAAGTGGACAAATAAGTATAGACGGGAAAACGAAATTAGGATTGCTAAGGCGAATGCAATCAATCCCAACGTTTGATTTGTGTGTATGATCACCGTAGCGGCCGCAAAAGAGGACATGGTATGACCTGACGGGAAAGAAAAGTCCATCGGGCGCTGAATAAGCAACGGTACTTCAATGAAGATGTGGCACGGACGAGGCCTTGCTACCACCAGCTTTAAAATGATGTTGGTGGTCACTGCACAGACTACTAAAGTAACGAAAAGAATTAAACCCATTCTTCGGTAACGGGGTAATCGAAAAAAGATCAGCATGACCACGCCCCAAATGACTCCGCAGGTACCCAATGAGGTAATCAGCGGCATCACTTTATCGAAAAAGGAACACCGTAAACGCCGTTGTATAAGCGATAACAATTTGATATCCATATCTTGAATTTCTGCTATCATTAACATATCTCCTTAAAAGGTAGAAACAACGGCTGGCGCTCTTTCTTAATAAATCTCCGTGAAACCTTATAATATTGTTATACCTAAATTACTAAAAAATTGCAATACTAAATTATTAATCTGAATACTGAATTTAGAACCCGCGTTTTGTGATGAACAAGTATGCATGAACATTTTCAGTCGAATAAAGTATGCGTCGCAATATAACCGGCGAAAAAACAAACAAGTCCGGCAGAAACTGACAGCACAATAAACAAGACGGCTTTTTTACGTGCTTTTCCCTGTATCAGCCGCACACATTCTACCGTGAATGTGGAAAATGTAGTAAATGCGCCGCAAAAGCCGTCACCTAAAAGAAGATAGGGAGATCCGCTGAGACCGAACCCGCAAAAGATTCCGAGCAGCAGCGCTCCTATTGTGTTGATAACAAATGTACCAAGTGGGAAATGATGCTTGTTATGTTTCAGAACAATCGCTCCCAGCTTGTACCGTGACATGGCGCCCAGCGCCGCACCAATACTTAACAGAAACAGGTTCACAGTGCAAGCCTCCGTTCAAGGCGCTTCGCCGCAAAAATGCCAAGCCACGCCGCGGCAAGACCGAATAAGACGGAAGCACTGACATAAACTGCGGATAACAGAAAATTATTAGAAAAGCACAGCAGCACAGATTCTTTGCAAAGTGTGGAAAATGTGGTGTATCCTCCGAGAAACCCGGTTGTGATACCCAATCGGATATATGATTTTACCGGTAGACATTTCACAAACAGAATCAGTAGAAATCCTAAAAGAAAGCTTCCGCTTATGTTGATCAGCATCGTGAGAAGCGGGTGGTAAACGGCAGGAAGTGGCAGCGGGATTTTCTGAATAGAATATCTTGCGATTGCCCCTAATGCCCCTCCGATTCCGATGGATAAATATTTTTTCATTCGTAATCTCCGTGATCTTTCCATGTGAACCGGAGGCTTTTACCAAAAAAGAATAAGCTGATTTTTCCTGCGGAGAAAGCACAGGAAAAATCAGCTTTAAAATAGCAATGAAACTTACCATTCTGTTACATTAAAGTAAAAGCCAACGGTTCCGATGAGCCATTCAAAGAAGTCATTAGCTTTACAGCGGTTTTGCATTACTGCAAGGGAGAACTTCATTCCCGATTTTTTTATTATATCATGTCGAATTGATTTAATCAATATCTGAGGGAATGACAACGGCATCAGCAAAAATTTGCATAATTAAATTTTTGTGATAAAATATGATAGCTATTAAATAACTGTCACGCTGACCGAAACACAGGACAGTGTAATAAGTTGAAAATTGTGATAAAAACAAACAAGAGGAACCGTTATGCCAAAAATTGGAATGAGAATCATAAAATCTTCAGTTGCAGTATTTTTGTGTTTTGCCATTTACTTACTCCGGGGCGATGGAATTCCGTTTTATTCTGCTATCGCAGCGGTACTGTGTATGCAGCCCTATGTTTCAAACAGCCGCAAAGTAGCGTTTAATCGCACCATAGGTACTTTTATCGGCGGTATTTTCGGTATGGTAGTAATGCTGATCGAAAAACAGTTTATCCCGTTGGAGACTCCGATCCTAAAATATCTTTTGATTTCTATCGTTATTATTCCGGTCATCTATTCCACCGTTTTGGTTAAAAAACCGACTGCGGCGTATATTGGCTGTGTTGTTTTCATGAGTATTACCGTTTCCCATGGATTGGACGCAAATCCATATTTATTCGCCTTAAATCGAATTATTGACACGCTGATTGGGATTTTCGTCTCGCTGGGAGTGAATGCCTTTCACCTTCCGCGGCAAAAAAATTCCCAACTGTTGTTTGTGAGTGACTTAGACGGCACACTAACGAATTCAGAAGGGAAAATCAGCAGTTATACTAAAATTAAGCTCAATCAGCTCATTCAAAAAGGGGCGATGGTTACGGTGGCGAGCGAACGCTCTTCCGCTACGATTGCCCCGATTGTGCGTGACATCCATTTTAATATCCCGATTATCACCTTGAATGGCGCGGCACTTTACGACTTAACGGCCAAGACCTATCTTTACTGCAAGACGATACCTTATGACGATGCAGAGGAGATTTTGGGAGTCTTTGAAAAATACGGTCTGAATTGCTTTGTGCATACGATTATAAACGATATTTTACACATCTATTATGGCAACTTCACAAATCCCGTAGAGGAAAAAATGTATCATGAGAACAAACTTCACCCGCTAAAAAATTACATTTACAGCCCTCTGCCCGAAAACCGCGATGTCGTGTATTTCAGGGCGGCAGATACTTCAGATATGGTAAAAAGACTGTACGGCGATTTATTACTGCTGAAATGCAGAGATAAAATCAATGTTGTCTGTGAAAAGAACGAGTCAAACGAGGGCTACAGTTTTCTTGAAATATACAGCGCACAGGCTTCAAAAGCAAATGCGGTTTTCGAACTGAGTAAGCGACTTTCCATCGACAGAACTGCCGCTTTTGGCAACGGTGCGAACGATATTGCCATGATTGAAGATGCTGATTACGGTTACGCAGTGGAGAATGCTACCGATGAGATCAAAGAAATGGCACCGAATATCATAGGAGACCGTAACAGCGACGCCGTAGTGAAAACTATGGAGAAGCTGTTTCATTCCAAAAAACTGATATGAACCGTGATGAGCATGTTTATGTACTTGACAAGCGAAACGTTTCGCTTTATAATTTAACTTATTATTATTTTAGTGGGGATTTGGGTAAACACCTCCAAAAATTGTATCATTGAATATTAAGCAGAATCGGAGAAAATGCATTATGCTGTCTTCCTTTATGACCATATCCCAAAAGGTACTTATCCTCTTTATCATGATTGCTGTCGGCTATGTTTGCGGCAAGATCGGTTTGGTAACAAAACGCGGCGCTCAGCAGATTACTTCGGTTCTCTTTTATGTTGTCACCCCATGCTTAACAATCTCCTCACTTCAAAGTATTATCGGCCAGGTAAGCTTGAATAATATTCTGATCTGCGCATTGCTTGCTGCTGCCGCAATGTTGGTGGCTATTGTAATCAGTGTGCAATTTTTCAGAAAGAGTACATATGAGAGAAGAAAAGTCCTACGGTTTGCCTCAGCATATTCCAACTGCGGGTTCATAGGCATTCCCCTTGTGCAGGCGGTTCTTGGCGGCACCGGAGTGGCATATGCTTCTATGTTTGGTGCGATCTATAATTTTTTTGTCTGGTCACACGGTTACGCGGAGATGAGTGGCAAACGCAGTATTAAAATCAAGCAGATTATTTTGAACCCGGGCTTAGCGGGACTTGCGATCGGACTTCCCCTGTTTGCATTTTCATATCGAATTCCAGAACTTATCGCATTTCCAATCGATTCTTTTGCGTCTTTAAATACACCACTTGCGATGATCGTAATCGGTAATTTTATATCAAAAGTAGATTTAAAAGAAATATTTGTTGATGCTGACCTTTATAAGCTTTCTGCAATACGACTTCTGCTGATCCCATTTGCGACATTTATATTGCTTCTGCCAATTCATCTCGATAAAGCAGTTGTTACGACGGTACTGCTGTTGTCTGCTGCGCCTTCGGGTGCAAATACGGCTATGTTTGCTGCACAGTTTGGCGCGGATGCGAAACTTGCTTCAAAAGCAATTGCACTTACCACGCTTGTCTCAATCTTAACCATGCCGTTATTTTCTGTATTGGCAAGTCGTTTGCTCTGAAAGATTAAAAAACTTCGAGATATTCATAAATTTCTTGACATATTAATTTTATTCGTTTAAAATAAGCACAATAATTAAATAGTTAAAAAGGCTTTGAAGTGGAAGAGTACATATGTTTCTGTAGCTCAGAGAAGGGGTGGTTGGTGAAAATCCCTGTTGCGGAAGTATGGAAGGTAGCCGCGGAGCTGTGAATCGAAAGCGTTGCTGCGCGAGTAGTCTTCAACGGAATTCCGCCGTTATCTGGGAAACGGTATCGGCAAATATGCCTGTATCGAATTGAGTGTACGCAGATTTTGCGTGAATTTAGGTGGTATCGCGGAGCGTGATGGCTTTCGTCCTATTAGGGCGAAGGCTATTTTTTTATTTAAATCAACAATAAGAAAGGGCTGATCATCATTATGAAAACAAAGTTTGCAGACAGAATGGATCATGTGCAAAAGTCGTTTATCCGTGAGATATTAAAGGTCACGGAAAATCCGGAAGTAATTTCTTTTGCGGGGGGACTTCCCAATCCGGAATCCTTCCCGGTTGAAGAAATAGGCGAGGCGGCACAGAAGGTACTTCGGGGAGATGGGAAAAATGCATTGCAGTACAGCACGACGGAAGGTTACCTCCCACTCCGAACCATGATTGCCAACCGGTATTTTAAGCGCTTTGGGCTAAAAGTCGGCGCGGATGAGATATTGATTACAAACGGCTCCCAGCAGGCGCTTGATCTGATCAGCAAGGTGTTCCTGAACAAGGGTGATGATGTCCTGATTGAACGGCCGGGCTATCTTGGTGCAATACAGGCATTCTCCTTTTACGAGCCGAACTTCCTTACGGTCGCATTATGTGACGACGGGGTCGATTTGGATTCGCTTGAGACAATTCTAAAGATTCACAACCCGAAAATTTTCTATACTGTGCCGAATTTTCAGAATCCCTCTGGACTGACTTATTCGATTGAAAACAGGAAAAAGACTGCAGACATATTGGAAAGCTGTGATACGGTATTCATTGAAGACGATCCATACGGTGAACTGCGTTTTATAGGAGAGGATATGCCGCCAATCAAAACGTTTATGGGGGACAAAGCGATTCTCTTAGGCTCATTTTCGAAGATTGTTTCTCCGGGCATGCGTCTGGGCTGGATTTGTGCAAGCCCTGAAATCATGGAAAAGCTTGTGATTGCCAAACAGGCTTCTGACCTTCATACAAATTATTTTTCACAGAGGGTTGTTTACCAGTACCTTGCGGACAATGACCTGGATCTTCATATTCAAAAAATAAAGAAAATGTATAAAACGCAGAGGAATTGCATGGCAGAAATGGTGCGGAACTATTTTCCTGCGGAAGTAAAGTGCACGCAGCCTCAGGGCGGCATGTTCATGTGGGTGACTCTCCCAGAAGGAATGTCTTCCCTTACGCTTTTTGCCCTTGCCTCAAAAGTCAACGTGGCGTTTGTCCCCGGAGACCCGTTTTATGTGAACGAAACGAACCGGAATACCTTCCGGCTTAACTATACCAATTCCAATGAACAGGAAATTGAAGAGGGAATTAAACGGCTTGGTGGAGCGATCAGGGAGTGCCAAAACTCCGGTAGTTGAGGCGGTTAAATTAAAAGCAGCACAGCGGTCACTGTCCAAATAGTGACCGCTGTGCTGCTATATTTATGCGGCCCTTTGTACAGTGTGTTCTGTATTGCTATGACTCGAAATAATATAATGATGAACCGGATGAGCCTGACTCCGTACCACCGTATTCCGAAGGGTTGATCAAGGCAGCATTTGCTTTTACATAGGAAGTGATTTCGGAGTTGCCGCCGAAGCCGCTTTGCTTCGATACAAGGAAGTAGGTAACCTTTCCTTCTTTGACAAGCTGCTTTAGCCTATCCAGTGTCATGGATTGATCCGTACCCATAAAACCGCCGTAAGCTACCGCCGGCAGTCCTGTGTCCACAATAAAAGCTGCAACATCATTTGCCTGTTGCGAAACAACGAGATAACTGCCTGTTTTGTAATGTACTGTTAAGTACTTTTCAAGCGCGAGGGTTTGGCTGTCAGTCGAAGTAAATGTTTCCTGATTCGGTGTCATGCCCTGTGTCTTTGTCTGCGATGCAAGTTCCGGCCCGGCATATGGCATGGTTACGTTTTCGGGTACATACATTACCGTTGTGAGAGACCAGTAAAACGGCCCCGCCAAAATGGAAACCAGCATAAAGCCTGCAGCGGCTAGGAGCGTGAATCGCTTGGAAGTGACGTAATGAACGACCATCAACAAGAGAGAAAAGGAGGCAGCGATGATCATTACAGGAGCCAGCCATGCACGAAGGGCGGAATACATCCAGACGTAAACGGTCTCGACTGCAAAAGTGGCAAGGAGTGAGAGAGGAAAAAGCCATTGTTTCCAGCCGTGTTTATCTCTGAATGCCTGATATAAATCGACAAAACCAATTCCGACAAGACCAGCGATCCCCGGCGCCAGCATACACAGATAATATCGGTGATAAAAACTGGCAAAACTGAAGAACGCGAGCATGGCAGCGAGCCAGATAATCCAAAACAAGAAGATGCCTTGTTTGAGGGTAAGTTGCTTAAGATTGAACTTGCGTAACTTAACGACAATGCAGAAAAGGGCGAATACGATTAGCCATGTGGCTTGCCCATACATGCTGCTGCCCCAAAGTCTGAGTACGCCCGCAGTGCCGATGTCATTTCCAGCTCCACCGCGCCCGCCGCCCTGTGCGTTGAACCTGCCGCCCTGACCATCTTGTCTG
>WSSedL1CaDRAFT_10000676_pt1 | contig 23113 bp, 18 predicted proteins | sample WetSurSL1Cattail_FD_9464 | JGI IMG/M metagenome (IMG submission 9464)
GCCAACCCGATTGTGAATCCAATTGTAGCTCTCGTAAAACGAATTGAGTTGTTGGCGGAAGGCGACCTGCATTCGGAAGTCCCTGAAGTAAAAACGGGGGACGAAATTGACACCCTTTCTCGGTCTTTCTCCAGCACAGTCAGTACGCTCAATGATTATATTGGGGAAATTGCAGTTGTTTTGGACAGCTTGTCCGAGGGAGACTGTACGGTGGAAATTTCACAGGATTATAAAGGCGATTTTGTATGGATTAAAACCGCACTCGAAACAATTATTTCCAATCTGAACAATACATTCACGAGAATTAACCAATCCGCAGATCAGGTTGCAAGCGGGGCAGAGCAGGTTGCAAGCGCGTCACAGGCGTTGTCACAGGGTGCGACGGAACAGGCAAGCTCTATTGAGGAGTTATCGGCATCCATTACAGAAATAGCCGATCAAGTAAACAAAAACGCTACGAATGCTGTGACCGCGAACAAACTTTCACTGGAATCATCTGCTGAAGTAGAACGCGGGAATGCGCATATGCAGAACATGGTTGCGGCCATGACGGATATCAGCGAATCCTCCAGCCAGATCGGAAAAATTATTAAGACGATTGAGGATATTGCATTCCAAACCAATATACTCGCTCTGAACGCGGCGGTTGAAGCGGCGCGTGCGGGCACGGCGGGCAAGGGCTTTGCGGTCGTTGCGGATGAGGTGAGAAATCTAGCGAGCAAGAGCGCGGAGGCTGCAAAAAACACCACAGTTCTGATTGAGAGCTCAATAAAGGCGGTTGAGAACGGCACAAAAATTGCCAATGAAACAGCCGTGTCACTTAAGGCAATTATTGAGGGCGCGAGAAAAACAACAGATTTAATCAGCGAGATTTCTGTTGCATCCAATGATCAGGCTTCCTCAATCAATCAGGTTACCTTGGGCGTCGATCAGATTTCCGCGGTGGTTCAGACAAATTCCGCGACCAGCGAGGAGAGTGCGGCGACCAGCGAGGAACTCAGCGGTCAGGCACAGATACTGAAAGATACATTGGCGTCATTAAAACTGAAGGCCGCTCAAAATACGGCCCAGAGCTCATCTGTTCCAAACCATAAGGGAGTAAGGGAACTTTCTACCCCAACACCAGAACAGGAAATCAGCAAGTATTAATATTTGTAGAAACAAGAAACTCCCACAGCTTCAAGCTGTGGGAGTTTCCTGCGCCATAACTATTTTGATATCTCATCGTTCTTTCAGCCAGTATTTCCGGTCAAGGCTGCGGTACTGCACTGCCTCGGCCACGTGCCGTGGAAGTATTTCAAAACTAGAGTCCAAATCTGCAATGGTGCGGGAAACTTTTAATACCCTGTCATAGGCTCTGGCGGAAAGTCCAAGTTTTTCGAATGCCCGTTTCAGCAGGATGCGTCCATCGTCGCTTAATTTACAGACTTCGTGCAGCATATCGGGGGTGATTCTTGCATTACAGGAAATTGGAGTGCCCTCGAAACGCTGATTTTGAATGGTTCTGGCTTTATTGACACGTTCCTTAATATCCGCTGAGCTTTCTGCTCTTTCTTCCGAGTCGATTTCATCAAATTCCACCGGAGGCACTTCAATATGTAAGTCCAGCCTGTCCAGTAGAGGGCCGGAAACTCTCGCAAGATAACGGGAGACTGCATTTGCAGAGCAAGTACATGGCTTTGTGGGGTGTCCGAAATAACCGCAGGGGCAGGGGTTCATCGCGGCTACCAGCATCACGGAGCAGGGGTAAGCGATGGTGCCGCTGACACGCGAAATTGTCACAATGCCGTCCTCAATCGGTTGGCGCAGAACTTCCATTGCGTTGCGTGAAAATTCCGGCAGCTCATCCAAAAACAGTACACCGTTGTGGGCAAGTGAAATTTCACCCGGGCGTGGGATACTTCCTCCTCCGGAAAGCCCTGCGGCGGAAACGGTGTGGTGAGGTGAACGAAATGGCCTTGTCTTAATGAGCGAAACGTTATGAGGGATTGCGCCGGCAATCGAGTGGATTTTTGTTGTCTGGATTGTTTCCTCAAATGTCATATTTGGCAGAATGGAGGGCAGTCTCTTTGCAAGCATGCTTTTTCCTGAACCCGGGGGGCCGATGAGCAGAACATTGTGTCCGCCGGCGGCCGCAATTTCCAGGGCACGCTTTGCTTCAAACTGACCGCGCACTTCGGAAAAATCGGGCAGCGGTATGCTGTTTTGAGGATCATTGCCGTTCGATTTCGCCGGAGTAATTTCTTTACGTCCGGTCAGGTGGTTGAGCAAATCCGGCAAATTCTGAACGGGATACACCTTGATGCCCTCTACCACTGCTCCCTCCGCGGCGTTCGCTTCAGGCACATATATTTTATGAAAGCCTTCTTCCTTTGCTTTCATCGTCATCGGCAGGATACCCTTCACAGGCCTAACTTCTCCAGAGAGCGAAAGTTCCCCGATAAACACGCTGTCATCCACTTCCACACAAAGCTGGCTGCTTGCCCTGATCAGTGTAACCAGAAGCGGCAAATCATAAATCGGGCCTTCTTTGCGTTTATCTGCGGGGGCGAGGTTTACCGTAATTTTATGAATCGGAAATTCAAATCCGCAATTTTTCATGGCGGAACGCACTCTGTCGCGCGACTCCTTCACAGAGGCATCCGGAAGACCAACCACATCGAATCCTGGAAGACCAACCGAAATGTCTGCTTCAACTTCCACAACAAAAGCGTCCATTCCGTAAAGACCCATGCTGAATAAACGAGATACCATTGATATTCCCACCCCCACAATTCCATATATTGTGATTATATACTCATTATAAATACGAATCAAGAACAAACAAAATATATTGATGCAATAAAAAGATTATATAAATCTGTTTCATCATATCGCGAAACTTTTTATACGGCAGAATATATGCCTGTTTCCGATGAGGAGATTGAAGCGGATGTTTTGGATGACATTTTGGCGCCCAAAGGTGGCTTTAAAAGCAGAATAATGGTCAACAGAACAGAATTAACTGTTATTGGTTTAATTTATAAATTAAAATTTTAGCAAAAACACAAAAAAACTATAAATGTGACTAAAAATTGGCAATTTACGATAATACAATAGAAAATTAACACAATATGATTATAATAAATGCAAGGAATCTGTATCAACATACTGTTTTTATAATTTATTGAAAATGGCAAATTTGTCAAAATGGTGGGATACAAAACTACTAAATTATAATTATAAATAAGAGAAAAGAGATTGAAATGAAAAAAGTATCGCTTAAAAATGCAAAAAACAAGCTGATATTCAAGATCCCACTTAAAATTATCTCTGCAGTATTTGTCATAATTGTCACGATATGTGTGACTCTCGGGGTCAGGTTAACTGCCTCTACACAACAATCCGTTAATAAGGAAATTAACTATTTAGCTCAAAATAATGCTTATTTGGCATCTTCTTATTTAAATAATATGCAAACAATGTCCAAATCCCTTTCGGAGGAGGTATATCGTTACAAATCTCTTGATACAACTACTAGAGATAAATTAATTAAGGAAACCCTTAGTTCCTATCTTAATGATAAACGAATCTTTTCAGCTTATGTTGCATTTGAGCCGAACGCATTATTTGAAAACACACCCGATGGCTTGTCTTATTATGAGTATAAAAGCGGAAATGAGAAAAAAATGGATGTTTTAAATGACTACAAGACGTACAAAGACGGAGAATACTACTCTGTAACACAAAAGACGCTCAAGCCGCATATTACGGAACCGTATTCCTATAAGCTGACAACAGGAGAAACCGTTTGGCTCATCACAATCAGCAACCCGATTCTTGATGGAAATGGAAAGTTTCTGGGTGTGGCAAACACAGATATTTTAACTGATACAATTAATACTTTAAGTTATAATCTGGGAAGTTATACGACTTCTTACAATTACATTTTAACGGGAAACTCCAACTATGTTTCCAATACTGCTGATAAAAAAAAGGCAGGTTCAAAATATACCGAGAGCGGGAATAATGGAGTATTTAAGGTAAGTCAGCCCTTAACGGTGGAAGGCATTGATGATAAATGGACCAGTTCTTTTATTGTTCAAAGATCAGAAGCCCTCAAGGAAGTTGTCTTGATTCTATTGCTGATTGCTTTGATTGGCTTGCTCGGAATGATTATACTTGGATTTGTTATTTTCTCTGTGATAAAGAAGTCACTTTCTCCTATCGGAAGTATCATGGAGCTTTCTACGAATATGGGAAATGGGAATTTGAATTCGGATATTACTGTAACTACAAAGGATGAGCTTGGAGAATTAGCGGGAATCTCAAAAAAGACCTCTAAGCAATTAAACGATTATATCGGAGAAATTTCAACTGTATTGGGCAGTTTAGCAGCAGGCGACTGTACAATAGAGACGCATCAGGACTATAAAGGCGATTTTATAGCAATTAAAACTGCACTCGATACTCATATTTCAAGCCTCAATCAAACATTTAACAATATTAATCAATCCGCTGAACAAGTATCAAGCGGCTCCGAGCAGGTATCCAGCGGTTCGCAGGCGTTGGCACAGGGCGCAACGGAACAGGCTAGTTCTATCGAAGAGCTTTCCGCTACAATTACGGAAATTGCCACGCAGGTAAAGAAAAATGCAGAACATGCTACTAATGCGAGCCTAAATGTGAACCAAGTCCGATCTGAAATACAAATCAGCAACGAGCACATGAGCAATATGGTTACCGCTATGTCACAAATTGATGATTCATCCAGTCAAATTGGTAAAATTATTAAGACAATTGAGGATATCGCTTTCCAGACGAATATTCTTGCACTCAATGCCGCTGTTGAAGCAGCAAGGGCGGGCTCGGCAGGCAAAGGCTTTGCTGTAGTAGCAGATGAAGTAAGAAATCTCGCCAGTAAAAGTGCATCGGCAGCAAAAGACACGACTGCGTTGATTGAGCATTCAATGATCCAAGTAGAAAATGGTACAAAAATTGCGGATGACACGGCCAAATCTCTTCTTCGGGTTGTGGAAAGTACAAAGGCTGTTGCTGATACGATTGATAAAATATCACAAGCTTCAAATCAGCAATCGGATGCAATTGGTCAGGTAACACTTGGCGTTGATCAGATTTCAAGTGTAGTGCAGACAAACTCTGCGACTGCTGAGGAAAGTGCCGCATCAAGTGAAGAACTTTCCGGGCAGGCTCAAGTGATGAAGGAACTTGTCGGCAGATTCAAATTAAGAAATCAAGCCGACCAAAATTAGAATGCCGAATCCGAACCGTTGCAATTAAAATAAAATCGGCCTATAAATCCGGAGAAATGCATCATTTTTTATTGTGAATATTTTGGAACTTCCCATCTGAAACGAAAAATGGCCGAGGCTGGTGCCGCTTCAGCTATTTTCCTTATTCGCATTTTTAACGCAAGAAATAAATCATGCAGCTTCTGCCAAACGAAAATTAAGATTTCAATAAATTTAACTATATAAAACAAATATTAGGTTCTAATATCAAAATATTTGTTGACTTAATAGATGTAATGAGTTATGATATGTAAAGAATTAGGATTAATGTGTGCCATGAGGTGTTGGGTTTGGCTGAAGATAACCAATTTGATAGAATCAAAGATTTTACCGATGTTCAGCTCACCGGTCTTGTGAGTACCAATGATTCAAATGCTTTTGTTGAACTTGCCGCGCGGTATCTTTCACTTGTGAAAGTAAAAGCAGCGCATTTTCGAAACACAATGCTGGAAACAGATGATTTGTGTCAGGAAGGTCTCATGGGTCTTTTGAATGCGGCTCGCACTTATAATCCGGCAGGCGGGGCCAGTTTTAAAACTTATGCGGGCGTGTGTATTCATAACCGTATGATTATGGCATGCCGAACCGCAGCAAGCCGAAAGAATCTTCCGCTTAATAATTTTGTTTCTCTCAATGATGACGATGCAGCAATGGATATGCGGGATTGTTCTACAAATCCGGAGACTGTATTAATTGATAATGAGGGTCTTATACTGATTCGTCAGTACTTAGAACAAACCCTTTCACCCTTGGAACAACGCGTACTTATGCTTTATTTAGATGGTTGCTGTTACAGTGAGATTGCAGCAAAGATAGGTATTACTTCAAAGGCCGCTGATAATGCCCTTCAGCGCGTTCGTCTTAAGCTTAAAAAACTTTTTAAATAGTTTTTTTATATATTAAAAATCAATATGCCCTGGTAGCTTAAGTAGAGCGTTGGTAATCAAAGGCGTCGGTGCAAATCCGTCTATGGGCAAATATCTTTAATCCATAAAGCGAGGTAAATCAAATGTACGAAGACAAGACTCTCATCTGCAAGGAATGTGGCGCTGAATTCGTTTTCACCGCCGGCGAGCAGGAATTTTATGCTTCTAAGGGTTTCGTAAATGAGCCGCAAAGATGCAAAGCCTGCCGTGACAACCGTAAAAATGCTGCAAAGCCAGAGCGCGAAATGTATACTGCTATTTGCGCTAGCTGCGGCAAAGAAGCAAAGGTCCCCTTTAAGCCACGTGAAGATCGTCCTGTGTATTGCAGCGAATGCTTTGCAAAGATGAGGGAAGAATAAGTATAGATCTCTTATTCGTGACCAGAATGCCCCGGATTGATTTCCGGGGCATTTTAATTTTGTTTGGAAATAGAAAGGGGCTTGCAAACTTTTTCTATGGGGATTATAATATATTGTATAAAAATATAAAATAATACTAAATCCAAGCTAAACATTAAATTATCTCCGTGGGCAGAAGTTTCGGGTTGCAAGGCAGAAGAGACGACAATGCAGAGCAGAATTTTATTTGCGGAAATATATGAAATCGTAGGCTTGGCAATAGTATAAAGCTGGAGGAATAAAACAATGGCTGTTATTACAAAAGATACAATGATAGGCGATATTTTAGATATCGATAAAACCACCGCACCATTCTTTATGGAAATGGGAATGCATTGTCTGGGCTGCCCCTCTTCGCGCGGCGAAACTTTGGAACAGGCCTGCATGGTTCACGGTGTGGATGCTGATGAGATGATTAAAAAACTAAATGCACATCTGGCTTCCAAAGCATAAATCAAACGGTAGAATATTTGAGTAAAAATATGGCCGCCCGGCAACTGGATTGTCGGGCGGCTGTTAAGTGTAGGGGGATGTATGGCGGTTGCATTAAGCAGGCGTATTAGGACAGCTGTGGGTGGAGATGCGCTCGGCGGTACTTATTATAGATTATTAACGGTTCACACTGGGTTTACAGTTTTTACAACACTCCCCAGTGTCTTTATAAATACATTTTTAATGAGCCAGACCAGTGACATGAATGTGGTAATGGTTTACAACTGCCTTTCTTTTTACGGCACTGCGGTCGGAATGTTCTTTTCCGCCGCGGCGGTTCACCGGTTTCATTCTGGGGTGGTTTCTGTTTTGGGAATTTTAGGATACAATTTATTGTATTTTGAACTTATTCTTTTTAATGCACAGGCAGCTCAATATGTTTTCCTTTTAGGGATTACCAACGGTCTTGCCGGCGCATTTTATTGGATCAGTTACAACCAGCTTTTTACAGAGTTTACAAACCTGAATAACCGCGACAGCGGTCTGGCAATCGTCAGCATTATGTCCGCGATCGTCAATGTGATAATTCCTTTGATTGCAGGGACGGTTATCTCCTGGGTGGGGGGACTTGCCGGTTACAATGTAATATTTGGCCTTGCGTTCGTGATTGCACTCATTACAGCAGTGGGGGCCATCCGCCTGCCGAAGCCAAAAACGAATACTTTCGGGGTGCATCATAAGCAAGCATTCCAATTTGCATTTCAACATAAGGCGATATTATGGGGTTTGATCAGCGAAGGCTGCAAAGGACTACGGGAGGGCGCCTTTTGCTTTATTCTCAGTATTCTGCTTTACCGGTTAGTTAAAAGTGAGATGCTGGTTGGGTTTAATACGTTCTTGTCTTCCGCGGCCTCCATTGTTTCGTTTTTAATCATCAGTAAACGGATTCAAGGTCATAACCGAATCAAATTCATGGAAGTTGCTGTGTTCAGCCTGTTGGCATTTGCAGTAGTTAGTGTGTTTGTCATCAATCCTGTTATTTTGATTTTGTTTACGGTTGTAAACGCTTTTTTTTCAGGTTTTATTGTGAACTCCGCTTTCAGCACCTTTTTGGATGCGATACAGGCGTTTCCAGATTCCAATAATTTAAGACCGGAACTTTTTGCTCAAAATGAGCTTTATCTGGCGACCGGCAGGTGCTTTGGCATTTTTGTTATTATGCTGATCGACCATTTCAGCAACAGTGACGTAACGATGCAGGCTGTTTCCTTAGTGATTCTGACCTTAACACAGATTGCAACCGTTTTCGCATGCAAACACACAATGCGGTTGATCAAACAAGTTCCAGATGCGAGGTGCAGGCAGTGAGTTTATTTCCATTATTTAAATTAGGCGATCGGCTACAGCTTTGTGCCGCCATGGTGCGCCCTGGGGTTGCTCTGGCGGATATTGGTACAGACCATGCCTATCTTCCGATCTGGCTGGCAAAACAGGGCATGGTTTCCCACGCAATCGCTGCTGATGTCAAGCTGAGGCCTTTGCAAAAGGCTCAGATTAACATTCAGCGCTACCATGTGCAGGATACGGTTTCCGCACGTCTTTCCGACGGCCTCAACGCTGTTTTTGAGACGGAAGCGGATGATATTGTGATTGCCGGTATGGGCGGAGAGATGATTATTCAGATTATCGCCGCAGCCCCGTGGCTTAAAGAGGAACAAAAGCACTTGATCCTTCAGCCGATGACATCCGCGGAACAGCTCCGCGGATTTTTGGCGGAACAGAGCTTTGAAGTTCTCAGAGAACAGGCTGTGGAGGATGACGGACGCGTTTACACGGCGCTTCTTGTGCAATACAGCATAGAAAAATTCCATGTAGATGATCTCTATCCGCACATCGGCAAGCTGGATGCCGAATCTGAGGATAACAGGGCATACATCCGCCGCCGAATCACGAATCTTGAAAAACGATTGCATGGGCTGACTTTATGCGGAAAAGAAGAGGAAGCCGACGCGCTGAATCGTATCATCATAAAACTAAAAGCAATGGTGGAAAAGAGGGAATGATATGAGTATACGGGTTTCAACAGGAGATATTTATACTTATATTGACAGCTTTGCGCCGTTTCATTCCGCTATGGAATTCGATAACCCCGGACTACTTGTCGGGGATGACGGCATACCGGTGGAAACGGTGCTTTTGTCGCTGGATATTACTCCCTCCGTAGTGCGTGAGGCGGTTGAGCTTGGTGCCCAGCTGATTATCAGCCATCATCCGGTCATTTTTAACCCTTTGAAAAAGATTGACTCCCGTTCCGCACCGTATTTGCTTGCAAGCAATCAGATTGCGGCAATCTGCGCTCATACCAATCTTGACATGGCAGCAGAAGGGGTCAACACATGTCTTGCCGAACGTCTGGAACTTCAGCATATCCGCATGCTGAAGCAAGATCAAGCCTCCGGTCTGCCGGAAGCTTTGGCAGGTGAGACAAGCCGCCCGTATTCCCCGCGTGAATTCGCGGAGTTTGTTAAAGCATCCCTTTGTTGCGACGGTTTACGGTATACCGACGGCGGAAGAGAAATCACCCGGGTCGGCCTTTGCAGCGGCGGCGGCGCCGACTTCGTCTATGCTGCCGAGGAATATGGCTGTCAGGCTTTTGTAACCGGAGAAAGCAAGCATAATATTTTGCTTGATGCCGAAAATATGGGTATTACACTGGTTGATGCGGGGCATTTTTATACCGAGGATGTTGTAATTCTTCCGCTTTTACACAAGCTTGAAAAGCAGTTTCCGAATCTCCGCTTTATAAAATCGGTGCAGATGCACAGCCCTGCCCACTATTTATAATAGTAATGGCAGTGTGACTTAGCTGCACAAATATAAATCTCTCTATCAGTGCATAGACTGGTAATGTTAATTTACAGGAGGTATCTGAATGGCTCTTGACGGAGCGTTTTTAAAACACATAAAAAAAGAAATAGAAACCAGCGCAATTGGTGCAAAGGTGGAGAAGATCTACCAGCCGAACCGGGAAGAAATGGTGCTGTCTCTCCGTACGCGCAGTGACAATTTCAAATTGCTGATGTCCACAAGGGCAAACAGCGCCCGGGTTCATTTTACCCGCTTTGTTCCGGAAAACCCCAAGGCACCGCCGATGCTCTGCATGCTTCTGCGCAAGCGCCTTGCGGGAGCGCGTCTTGTCGGGGTTCGTCAGCCGGAGCTGGAGCGGATGCTCTGCTTTGATTTTGACGCGACAAACGAACTGGGTGATGAAATCCGCCTGACGCTCGTTGTGGAAATCATGGGACGCTACAGCAATATTATCTGTGTAGACGAAGATGGGAAGATTGTCGATGCATTAAAACGCGTAGACGCTGAAATGTCTTCCGAACGCCTTGTGCTGCCGGGGATGACTTATCAGCTTCCACCGCCGCAGGGTAAGCTATGCCTTTTGACGGTTTCTGTGCAGGAGATACTGGATCAGATCCGGAAAATACCCGCGGATATGGAGCTTTCCAAAGCGTTGCTGAATACGATGCAGGGCGTTTCTCCCATTGTATGCCGTGAGCTTCAGCATCTGACAGGGCACGGGAATGACTTAACCATCAAAACGATGAGCTCTGAACAGTTTGAACGGCTTGCGTTCTTTCTGGGCAGAATGGCAGATACCATAAAAAACGAACAGGGACAGCCGTTTATAGTTACAAGCCCCACGCAAAAACCCATGGATTTTTCTTTTTTAAATATTGAGCAGTACGGGCTGACGGCAGTAGTTACCCGATATGACAGCTTTTCTGAGTTACTGGATGCGTTTTATGACGAACGCGACCGCATTGACAGGATGAGGGTGCGCGCTCAGGATTTGCTGCGCATTCTATCAACTACTTCCGACCGGCTAAGCCGCAAAATCAACCTCCAGCGGGCGGAACTTGAGCATTGCGCCGAACGCGATACCCTGCGCGTTTACGGTGATTTGATTAATGCGAATCTTTATCAGATGCAAAAAGGTTCCGCTTTGGCTGAACTTGAGAATTTTTATGAGGAAACGCTTCCAGTAATCAAGATAAAGCTGGATCCCATGCTTTCGCCATCACAGAATGCGCAAAAATATTACAAGGCGTACCATAAGGCGCGCACTGCGGAAGAAATGCTCACCATCCAAATCAATGAGGCACAGCAGGAACTCAGCTACATTGATTCCGTGTTTGAAGAATTAAGCCGTGCGGCCACGGAGCACGACCTTTCAGAGATACGCACAGAGCTGATGGAGCAGGGATATATCCGTGCTCCCAAGGGCAGGCAAAAGCAGCCTGCATTGATGGGACCGCTTGAGTTTGTCTCATCTGACGGCTTTCAGATTCTGGTTGGGCGCAATAACCGCCAGAATGACCGCCTGACGATGAAACAGGCGAACAACAATGATATTTGGTTCCATACAAAAAACATTCCCGGTTCCCACACCATTTTGGTAACCGAGGGCCGCAAGCCAACTGACACCGCTCTTTTGGAATCGGCAAAGCTGGCTGCTTTCCACAGCCGCGGCAGGGATTCCTCTCAGGTTCCCGTCGATTACACAGAGGTGCGCAATGTCAGCAAGCCACAGGGCGCAAAGCCCGGCATGGTGATTTACGTCAGCAATAAAACACTTTACGTTACCCCAAACGCCAAGTTTGTGGAAAATTTAAGGGTAAATTAAATTGGAAAATAGCGGTCATTCATGATATAATAATCAGAATTGTATGATAGGGAAGTGTGTCGATGATCAAAATAAGAGCGAATGATTTTATGAGGGATACCATTTTTTTCGGACTCACGATCTTATTGCTTTTAACTGCGAATTTAATGACTGTTTTCGGCGGAAATGGTTGGCAGAACGGCGTCAATATCATGCTCGTCGCAATCATTTTATTGAATGTTTCTATCTGTTGCAGCCTGATTTCAAACATAAGGCGTGATTTTGCATTGTTCGTTTTTATCCTTGCGTTTGATATTCTCCTTTTAGGACGCGTTTATAATAACTGGATCAATTATTACCATAAGATTTTACTGGTTTTAGAGGCGGATAGTTTTGAAAACCTCTTTATCGCGTTACAGATTATTGCGGTTTCTTTGCTTTGTGTCTATGTGGCCTACTGCTTGGCAGGGCCGGTTTTCTATAAAAGGGAAACGGCCATCCGCGAGCGGGGTGCAGGCGCGATCATGCAGAATCCGCTTACTCCGATCATCCGCCAGCTCAGCGAGCTTGTGCTTTTTATCAGTTCTGTACCGTTCCTTTATATTCTCTTAAAATCGGCAATGAATGTGCTGAGACACGGTTATCTGAATTCGTTTACCAGTACAGTACAAATACCGAGTTCGATCAGTCGCCTCTCCATGTTTTTTGTCCCGGCATTTGCTGTCTTTTTGGCCACTCTGCCGAATAAGAGACAAATCAAATTACCGCTTGTGATCTATGGCGTTTATATGCTTGCATCACTTTTTACCGGCAGAAGAACCACGATTGTTACGGAAGCGCTTATGCTGATGGTTTACTTTGTTTTACGGGACAACCTTTTGGAAAAGGAAAAGCAGGTTCTGAAAAAGCGGACGGTTGCCTTCGGTGGTGTCTTCGGTATTGCTGCCATGTATTTGTTACAGGTTTTGGCGCTGATCCGTGGAGGACTTTCACTGGAAGGCAGAAGCTTTGGGGAGATGCTTGTCAGTTTTTTTGATTCTCAGGGTGCAAGCTTCCGTGTAGTTGTAGAAGCTGTTAACCATATTGCACTGTTTCCGGTGGAAACCTCGTATCAGTATTTATTTTACCCGTTTGAAATGTTTGTTCATAATAATGTGGTCACCAGAACGCTATTTGGACTCAAGCCGATTATTGAAGTGCAGAATTCGGAATTTGTTCAGACAACGCATAATTTTGCCCATGTGCTGACCTATATGGTGGATCCTGACCGCTATTTAACCGGCGGCGGTTTCGGGACATCCTATGTCGCTGAGGCCTATGTTGCTTACCGTATTATCGGTGTTATTCTGATCAGCGCAATGATTGGTCTTGCGTTCCGCTTCTTTGCCTCCATGCTGACCCGTTCATGGGTGGTCATCGCATGCGGCCTGATTGCGGTCAAAAATTTTGTTTATATTCCGCGAAGCTTTGCGTTTTTGTGGGTTTCAGAAGTTTTTAATATTACTTATCTCTGCTTTTTCATTGCCATCTATCTTGCAGCCCTGCTGGTTCATAAAGTGGGTACACATACCCGTTTCATTGACCCGGAGGAGAAGCCGTCGTTTGGGGTTGGGGAGCAGCAATGAGATTACTGATTATACTGACTGCTGCGTTTCCCTATGACAACGGAGAAGAATTTTTATCTGCTGAAGTCAATCAGATCAACGGATTTGACCGCATACTGGTCTGCCCGTGCAATTTGAAGGCGGATTCCGTTGTGACAAAGAAACTTCCGAAGATGGCTGACTGTGTTCCGCTTAAAAGAACAGAGGCCGGGAAATCGGTTTATGCGGAGTTGATGGTTCAGCCGTATATGCTCAGTGAAGTCGGCTCATTGCTTCAAACAGGCCGGTTCACTTTCAGCAGGCTGCATGAAATGCTGTTCTTTATGAAAAATGCGCACGAAATCTACCACTCATTATTGCAATTAGAGGAACTTGGTTCCATGAAACTAAATCTGACTGATGAAGTTACGATTTACAGCTATTGGTTTTATGACGCGGCTGCTGCTGGCACGCTGCTTGCCGCTCAATTAAAAAAGCGGGGAATTAAGGTAACGCAGATCTCTCGCGCACATGGCTTTGATATTCACGAGGAGCGGGCAAAGGATTCTTATCTTCCGATGCGGCGATTTTTGCTCAGCCGTGTGGACATGCTCTTCCCGTGTTCACAGAATGGCGCGCAAACCATCCTCCGTAAATATCCCCGGTATGCCGGTAAAATCCATCCTGCTTTTTTAGGGACGGCCGACCATGGGGTAAAAAAAGGGAGCCGGGAGCATGGTTTACACATTCTTTCCTGTTCCTACATGGTGCCGGTGAAGCGGCTGCATCTGATTGCGGAAGCGTTGAGACAGGCTGATTTCCCCGTTTGCTGGACGCATATTGGTTCCGGTCCGCTTGAGGCAGAAATTAAAAGCCTGGCGTCGGAGCTGCCAAGCCAAGTTCGAACCGAGTTTATGGGGCAGATGGACAATGAAACCATTATGGATTATTATAAAACAAATGATATTTCAGTTTTTGTCAATGTCAGTTCAAGCGAGGGCATCCCGGTTTCCGTCATGGAGGCATGCTCATTTGGCATTCCGGTCATTGCTACAAATGTGGGTGGAACCGGGGAGGCGGTGTCTGATGGCAAAAACGGGTTCCTGATTCCGGCAGATTTTAGTTCGGATGAACTACTGAACAAGCTAAATCAACTAAAGACAATGTCGGATGAAGAATTTGACTGTCTTTGTGTTCATTCACGTGAAATTTGGGTTGAAAAATTCAATGCGGTTCAAAATTTCAGGAAATTTTATGAGGAGATAAGTCAATGAAGCTGATGTATCTCACCTTTCAAGAGGACGCTCCACTGTATTTGGGAGTGAAAAATAAAATATTCGGGCAAATCCAGGCATTCAAAAAACTGGGTTATGAGGTGACATGCTCCATGTGGCAGGGAGACTGTTTTACCTTTTTTGGAGCCGACAACGTGACGCAGCAAATTAATCCTGCCAAAGGCAAAATGAAACAGTTTACCAAAATAGCCAATGACTATATGGCGAAACATTCCTTTGATGTCCTGTATTTTCGATTGGACCGCATTAGTTTTGACATGATTCAAATTTGCAAAACCGCACGGGCGAATCATGTGAAAACCATTGCGGTTGAAATCCCCAATTATCCTTATTTAACCGATTACATGCGCAATATAAAATACACCAAAACACTGAAAAGCTGCGTTGTCACATCCGCTAAGGTTGCCGCGGTGGCGGCAATCGACCGCGCTTCCGGGCTTTTACTGAAGAGACAGGTGGATGCGGTTATTTTATATGGAAACAAAGCGAAATCCTTTTTTGGTGTTAAGGCCATGAACGGTGACAACGGAATCAACATTGATCTGATCGAGTCGGTTCCTCATTGCGGCGATTTGACAAAGGATATTTCTATTCTTGGAGTTGCCGGTACTCTATGGTGGCAGGGCTATGACCGCATTTTGCAGGGGATGAGCGCGTATAAAAAGAATCGTCGCGCCGGGCAGCCTGCGCTGAAATTTGTACTTGTCGGTGGTGACGCTACCGAAATGCCGGCATTCCATCAGTTGGTGGATCAGCTTGATTTGACCGACGATGTCATATGCTGCGGCTTTAAAAAAGGGAAAGAACTCAGTGAAATCTATCGGACTGTTGACGTCGGAGCATCATCGCTCGGATGTTACCGCAGGGGATTAACGGGTTGTTCTTCTCTGAAGGCAAGGGAATACTGCGCTGCGGCGCTTCCTTTTCTGTATGCCTATGAGGATGAAAAGATAGACAGCGCCTCTGTTCCTTTCGCACTAAAGTTACCAAATGATTCAACACCGATTGACATGGCGCAAGTGGTCAATTTTGTGCAGCATTGCCGGAAAAATCCGGAGATCGCGCTGCGGGAGCGGACGTTTGCCGAGCAGAACTACGACTGGGAAATCTTAATGAAGCAAGTCTTGAGTTTTGCATCTGCCCATGAAACGGATTGAATTGCAAGGTCTGTGTTACTGAATTAAAAATATTTGGAGGTTAACCTATGGAACTTTTCGTAAGCTTTTCAGAAATTATGGAATACTTCAAAAGGAATATTCGCAGGTTCATTATTATAATCGCACTTATCGGTATTGTATTCAGTTTAATGCCGCTTAAATTCTTACAACCCGAATATTCTGCTTCCACGACGATCGTGGTATCCTGCGTGGTACCTGAAACCGCAATGACAGATTACCGTCTGCAATATACAAGTATTTTAAACAGCAGGGTGCAAACGGGGGTTGCCATGGCTTCCGGCACTGATATCGTTACCCAGACAGTCCAAAAGCTGAATGCGGAAAAAAATGTCCCTATCACAGAAAAGGATGTTCTTTCTATTGCCGGCGTTCAGACCGGAACCGGTCCGGTCATTAAAATTACGGCGAGTACATCTGATGCGGCGTTGGCTTCACAGATTTCTGATACGGCGGCGCAGGTAATTACTGAGAAGCTTACTACGGCGTTCCCATCGCCCGAGCTGACCGCGGTTATCAGTGACAAAGCAATTCCGCAAAAAGCACAGTCTAAGAAATCATCTGTATTGAAAGCCGGAATTATAGGTTTAATCATTGGATTTATTCTTTGTGTGTGTTTCGGCATTGCTGTTGTCCTAATGGATAAGACCATTCGAAACAGTTACTATGTGAGTGAGGCACTCAAAACAAAACTGCTTGGCATTGTGCCTAATAAAGGCAGTGAGGAGAAAATACTCGATAGCTATCGTAAGCTGCGTGCAGCTGCCATCAATCAGGCTGGGGAGGGTAAAAGCTTCCTTGTAACGAATGTGAGTGAAAAGAACGGAGCTCCTGGGGTAGCGGTTGGCTTTGCAAGTGCGATTGCCCGAACAGGAAAAACAGTTTTAATTATTGATGCTGATTTGCGTACGCACGAAATCGCAAAAGCGCTCAATGTAACTTTTGAGAAAAGTCTTGCCGATGTGCTCAGTGGTGACTGTCCCCCTGCGCAGGCTGTGTACTCCACTGCGGAAAACGGGTTGAGTATGATTGCCGGCGCAGAGAGCAGTGAAGAAAAACTTACGGATCTTTTGGCTTCCGATCAATTTAGAAAATTGATTCAAGATCTTGCTCCACGATATGATAAAATTGTGGTCAGTACTCCTTCCGAAGTGCGCTATCCGGATGCTGATAATATTGCGAAACTGTTTAGTGCGGTTATTATGGTGGCAATGTATGGCTCAACGCCTTATCAAGAATTCAAAGAATCGTTTCAGCGTCTGCGTACAGCGGGCGGCAATATCATTGGGTTTGTTACGACGAACGTCTGATGAAAAAAACGTCCCCGGGTCATTTGAACCCGCGGGACGTTTTTTTATATGATGTAATTTTCTGTTGTGTGGTTAATCAACGCATTGATCCGGTCGATCAGCATATGCAGGGCGACAAGATTTTCTCCGCCCTGCGGAATGATAACATCTGCATTTTTTTTGCTCGGCTCCACAAACTGCTCATGCATCGGCTTCACGGTATTCATGTACTGATCAATCACCGAATCAAGGCTCCTGCCCCGTTCTTTTACATCACGGGTCAGTCTGCGGATGAGTCGAATATCCGCATCGGTGTCAACAAAAACCTTGATATCCATTAGGTCTAAAAGCTCTTTATTTTCAAAGATGAGAATTCCTTCTACAATAATTACAGGAGTTGGCTCCATATGCACCGTAGAGCTTGTCCTCGTGTGGGTAACAAAAGAATACTCAGGATGATCGATTGCATTTCCGCTTTTCAGAGTCTTAATATCTTCAATCAACAGGTTTGTTTCAAAGGCGTTGGGGTGGTCATAATTCAATTTTGTGCGTTCCTCATAGGGAATATTTCTGTTGTCCCTATAGTAAAAATCATGCGACAAAATAATTGAATCATTGGGAATGGCTTTTTTTAGCTTTGTGGCAAGTGTTGTCTTGCCCGAACCGGTACCGCCAGCAACACCGATTACAAAAGGTGAGCAATTCATGGCCGTCTCCTCTATCAAATCAATTACACATAAAGAATTCTGCCGTTCGGAAATTTTGAGAAATTTCCATTTGGGGCTTTCAGTCTCAAATCAACGGCTTGAACAGATTGTAGTTGACTTTAATCATCGTATTATAAAAAATTATAACATATAATTAACACAAAATAAAGGACTGTGCCATTTTAAAATTTTGTTTGCCCAGCCGTACACTATACAGAGGTGTACGGCTGTACTAAAGTCAAACAGTAAAATCTTTCACATTAATGTATTTGAATTCATTGTCGGATTACTGTCTTAGCAGACTTGGCCATCGGTGTGTGAACATGCTCTTTAGCTGGTGGTAATTGACTTAAGAGGCTAGATGCAACATCAAGTATTGCACGATCGAGTATTCATCAATACTCTCATAGTCCTTATAAACCCCGCTCTTAGAAATACCGTCAAGGTGAAGAAAGGCAGGGTTCATGTCACCACCATCCACCTGGTTTGGAACAAAGTGAAGCTCGGCAAGTTCCATTCCATCTTTTTCAAGTTCCAACAATTTTGCCTTCAACGATTTTACGTTGACACTGATTCTTTGCATTTTTTAATCATCCTTTTTTATGTATTGGTTGTGCAACGTTGTTAATTCTAATAGATGTTGACTAAAATTGCAATAGCGAAAAAAGTCGCATTTTTAGTGAATTTGAGGAACACGAAAAAATAGTAGGAATTAATAAAATATCCGGCGTTTTTTATGAAAATTTTATGGCATTTTTAGGTGAAAGCAAGGAAAATTGTGAACAAATTTAGGAAATTAAGACTAATTAGTTCTCGCAAACCATTAATTAATTTTGCTGGGAATAATTGTATATGAAGACCTTTGGCGTTTATAGATTAACACTCGCATTCTGAGGCGAATCCGGCTAACCGCAAGGCAAACCTATCGGATTCCAGTCGCTAGTAATTCAGTTAATTAAAGTAAGACGAAATACGAATGAACGGAGCAAAAAGCAAAAAGGTACAAAAAAATACGCCTCGAAAGGCGTATTTCTAAAATCACGATTTTCAATTATCTTTGCTTTGAAAAACATTCGCTGCAATAAACGGGTCTGTCTTCTCTAGGCTTAAACGGTACTTGTGTTTCTTTACCGCATGAAGCGCAGACGGCAGGGAACATTTCTCTACGACCGGATGATTGACTGCCGCCGTTATTTTTACGGACATTGCGGCAATCCTTGCAGCGCGTAGGCTCATTGGTAAATCCTTTTTCAGCGAAAAAATCTTGCTCGCTTGCGGTAAATACAAATTCTTGGCCACAGTCTCTGCATGTCAGGGTTTTGTCTTTGTTAAACAATTGGTGATACCTCGTTTTTTTAAATATATGCCAGACCGCTGGGCCAAGCACTATAATTATTATACGCGATACAATGAAAAATGTCAAATATTTTTAAATATGGAAAAGGTAACTAAATGAACCAATGTCAGCCAAAAACTGCAAGGATAGATTTTAGTTAAAAATTACAGTTTTAAGCCTATTGAAAAGCCGCCCTTTTTACAGGGCGGCGAATGGAAGAGCATTATCAAGAATCTCATTTTAGGGACTCTTATAAGCTTTACTTCACCTCCCATTATGAATTGGCTTCTCATAGCACATCAATATAGTAACAAAATTTACAGCTATTTTGCAAATGCAATTGATGGCAGGTTACTCAGATTATGGAAAAAATTTTAGTAAAGATTATTATAGATTTAATGCGGATCAGCCGGACTCAGTATTATTTGTATCGTTTCCTCCATTTAGCCAATGAGCACGTTGGGCAGCTTCAGCCGCGCTGTTACAATCACATTCCGGTTCCCATTTGCCAGACGGTGTAAAATATCCAACCGTCCAAGTTCCTGGCTCGGATTTTTGATATACATACATTTTTTTCTCTTTCTGTCGGAAGAATCCGACGTGTCACTGATGTTGATAACGGGTTAAATCCTTCAGCTTGCGTGCACTTGTAAGGCAATATAGACCATCATCTTCACTGATAGTAATTAACTATAGTTTTTACTGAATTTCTAAATTTAACACGTGTTTTGAAAAAGCATTGTAGAAGGTTTTTTGGAACCCATTTCTTGTGTCTTTTGATTTGAAATGAAATTATTTTGCTTTTGTTCGCACTGACATGTAAAACCTGCAACATAAATTAGGCCGCTGAGTTCTCAGCGGCCTTTTTATCAAACCATTAGTTTTAAAAACGTTTGGGTTGCGGTGGAAAGTTTACTTGGTAAGTATTCATACAGTATATGAATAGAAGTCTTAAAAAATCACAAACGGTCATTAAAATACATAATGGTTTTGAATATTAGAAAAAATTGACTATTTACAATGAAATTACTATAATAAAAAAATTAATTGTATAGATTATTGACAATTATTATCTTTGGTGATACTATTAGTTTAAGTCAAATACAGTCATATAAAATCACAATCAGCCATAAAGTAATAAGTTGGAAAGTAGATGACCGTTTTGTTTGAAGAAGAAAGGCTGCAAAAAATTGCAGAATACGTCCATAATAAATCCCGGGCATCCGTTCAGGAGCTATGCCGTTTATTTGAAATATCGGAATCAACCGTGCGTCGCGATTTAAAAGTACTGGAACAAAGAGGTCTGCTTAAAAGATCGCATGGCGGTGCTGTGTATCTTCAGTCAGTTGGTTTTGAGCCAACTTATAGTGAAAAAGAAGATAAATATAAAAACGAGAAACAAAGTATTGCGAAAAAGGCCGCTGAACTTATTGAGGAAGGTGATACCTTAATTATTGATTCAGGGACGACTACATTGTTTATGGCATCTGAACTTTCTAAGTTCAGAGAGCTGACTGTCGTTACAAATTCGATTAATCTGATCCAAAGATTATCCGGATTTTCCAATATCAATATTATCTCGACCGGCGGTACGCTCAGAACAAATACAATGGCCCTTGCGGGGCCAATCGCGGAGGAATCCTTGGAACGGATTCGTGTGGATAAAGCTTTTATTGGTACAAACGGCCTGAATACAAAGGCCGGACTCACCACGCCAAACATTTTGGAGGCATCAATTAAAGAAAAAATGATCAGTGTTTCCGATCAGGTGTTTATTTTGGCAGATCATTCGAAAATTGGCTGTGTTTCATTTGCAAAATTCGGAAATCTGTCCGATGTAAATGTCTGCATTACCAGCGATGAGATTCCGAAAGAGCAAAAATTGGAACTAGAGAGGAATAATATTAAGCTGTATTTGGTGGAGACTAATAACTTATGATTGCGTTTCCGAAAGTCAATTTCCTTGGCTTGAGGGCGGGTAATTGACTATATTAAAAATAAAATTGAAATCGGAGGCGAAAAATAATGCGTGACAAAGTAATCGCCGTTACTCTTAATCCATCTATTGATAAAACAATCACAATAGAGCATTTGATTCCTTACGGCTTAAATCGGGTTATAGACTCAAGAACAGACCCCGGCGGAAAAGGGGTTAATGTGGCGAGAGTATTAAAAAATTTTTATGTTAACGTTACGGTCTGCGGCTTGATTGCCGGTAATCAGGGGAAATTATTGTTGGATTATTTAAATAGAGACGGGATTCAAACAGACCTTTTGGAAAACACGGGAGAAACACGCGTTAACCTGAAAATATTGGATGAAAGCACAAATCAGACGACGGAAATTAACGAAGCAGGATTTATGGTAACGCCTGAAATCTTAGCCTCTTTTAAGTTGAAATTGAAACAGTCGATTCATGAGGCTAATCTGGTAGTACTGAGCGGGAGCTTGCCTCCCGGAGTTCCGGAAAACTTTTATGCGGAATGCATTGCGCTTGCAAAGGATGAGGGAATACCATCCGTTCTGGATGCTGACGGAAATGCGTTTGCCGAAGGGGTAAAAGCAATTCCTTTCGCGGTAAAACCAAATCTCCGTGAACTTGAATTATTGACCGGAAATACCTTTTCGAACATGAACGAAATTGCGCAAGCGGCAAAAAAATTGATTGCTGTCGGGATTGAGATCGTCATTATATCAATGGGGCCTGACGGCGCAATCGTCGCGGATAAAAATCAAGTGTTTAGGGTGAATTCATGGGACGTGGAAGTGAAAAGCGCGACAGGTTCCGGGGATTCAATGGTTGCTTCTCTTGCTTATTCAATTTTAAAAAAAGACTCCTTATTTGATATTGCCAAACTTACTACGGCGGCGGGTACCATAACGGCTTCAAAACCGGGCACAAAGATTTGCACACTGGATGAAGTATTGCAGTCGTTGCATCATGTGGTCGTCACGAAAATTTAGCGCATTCTTTTAAAAAATAAACATATAGGGAGGAACTTGCATGAAAAAGCTCTTAGCAGTGACAGCTTGCCCTACCGGAATCGCGCATACTTATATGGCGGCTGAATCACTTCAAAAAGCGGCAAAAGCAAAAGGTGTTGAAATTAAGGTGGAAACCCGTGGAGCAGTAGGTGTCGAAAATGAACTGACAGCGGAGGAAATCGCTGAGGCACACGCAATCATAGTAGCAGCCGATATGGATGCCGACGAAGGCAGGTTTAAAGGGAAACCGGTCGTCAGGGTTGGCGCAGGAGCAGCGATAAAAGATCCGAACGCTTTGATTGAACGTGCTCTTGCTATGAAGCCGGTAGCAGTAGATTACATAGAGACCGTTCAGCAGACAAAAGCAGAAAGAAGTGCGAGTCGAACCGGTCCCTACAAACATTTGATGTCCGGTGTTTCATTCATGATTCCTTTGGTTGTTGCCGGTGGTTTGCTGATTGCGTGCTCCTTTATTTTTGGAATACATGCTTTTGAGCAGCAGGGAACACTGGCATGGGGACTGAAAAAAATCGGCGATGCCGCAATGGGATTGATGGTGCCTATTCTGGCCGGCTACATTGCTTTTTCGATAGCCGACAGGCCGGGTCTCGCGCCGGGACTGATAGGCGGTATGCTCTCCAGCTCGCTGGGAGCCGGATTCCTCGGCGGTATTTTGGCAGGTTTCCTAGCTGGCTATACGGCGAAGCTGATGAAGGATAAGCTTCATCTTCCCAAAAGCCTTGAAAGCTTAAAACCTATTCTGATTATTCCTTTTCTGTCCACATTGGTCGTAGGCTTGGTTATGGTTTTTGTTGTAGGAACACCGTTTGCTATGTTAATGAACGCGCTGGTTGCGTGGCTGAAAAATATGGGTTCTGTGAATGCGATTCTTCTTGGGGTCATCATGGGTGCGATGATGGCAACCGATATGGGTGGGCCAATCAACAAAGCGGCTTATACCGTCGGCACAGCATTGATTGCAAGCAGCATCTTCGGGCCGATGGCTGCCGTAATGGCGGCGGGG
>WSSedL1CaDRAFT_10000677_pt1 | contig 23110 bp, 20 predicted proteins | sample WetSurSL1Cattail_FD_9464 | JGI IMG/M metagenome (IMG submission 9464)
ACCGGAAGCACGAAGATAGGATATCGTCTCCTCACCCTTTTTGCTCATATCATCACGTGCAGCTATAAGCTCAGTCCAACCCGCGTTGACGGCTTTCTTAACTTCGGAGGCTGAGATATCCTGCTTTGCGGTAAAGATTTCAATCAAACGCTTACAAAGGATCTCTTCATTTTCAAAAGACATGAAGGGATTCTCAAATTGTATGGAAGGGTCTTTAATCTCCTCTACATTGTTTTTTATATTCTCCGGATAGGAGGTTACAATTGGGCAATTATAATGATTGCCTACACCATCAATCTCTTTACGTTCATAAGGGATGCAGGGGTAGAAGATATACTTGATATCTTGATCAATCAGCCATTTAATATGGCCGTGTACAAGCTTGGCAGGGTAACATTCTGATTCGCTTGGGATGGATTCAATTCCAAGCTCATAAATACTGTGAGTGGAGGTCGGTGATAGAATAACCCGGTATCCAAGCTTGGTAAAGAAGGTATGCCAGAAGGGGTAATTCTCATACAGGTTAAGTACTCTGGGAATACCGACAACACCGCGTCTGGCTTCATTTTCAGGAAGACTTGGATAGTTAAAATAACGTTCTAATTTGTATTCAAATAAATTCGGAATATTTTCGACATTCTTTTCCTTACCGAGACCTCTTTCACAGCGGTTGCCGGTAGTGAAATGTCTTCCGCCTGTGAATTTGTTTATGGTAAGTAAGCAGCTGTTGGTACAGCGTTTACATCGTGCCAGTGAGGTCTCAAATTTGAGCTCTATAATCTGATCTATGGAAAGCATGGAACTTTCTTCCCCTTCATAATGCTCGCGGGCAATCAGAGCTGCACCGAAAGCTCCCATAATTCCGGCAATATCAGGTCTAACGGCTGTGCAGCCGGAAATGGTCTCAAAACTTCGAAGCACGGCATCGTTATAGAAGGTACCACCCTGAACCACCATTTTCACACCCAAATCCTTTGGGTTGGTAATCTTAATTACTTTATATAGAGCATTCTTAATGACCGAATAAGCCAGACCCGCGGAGATATCCGCAACTGTGGCCCCTTCCTTCTGCGCCTGTTTCACCTTGGAATTCATAAAAACAGTACAGCGGGTACCAAGGTCAATCGGATTCTGCGCATATAGAGCGACCTTGGCGAATTCTTGGACTTCATAATTTAAAGATTTAGCAAAGGTTTCAATAAAGGATCCGCAACCCGAGGAACAGGCTTCATTTAAGAGAACATTATCTACTGTGTTATTCTTGATTTTAATACATTTCATATCCTGACCGCCGATATCAAGGATGCAATCAACCTCAGGTTCGAAGAAGGCGGCAGCATGATAATGTGCAACTGTTTCCACTTCACCCTCATCCAGAACAAGTGCGGCTTTAATTAAGGCTTCGCCATATCCGGTGGAGCAGGAGCGAACAATTGTGGCTCCCTCAGGAAGGAGGTCATAGATTTCCTTGATCGAGTGAATAGCGGTCTTTAAGGGACTGCCGTTATTATTACTGTAGAAGGAATAAAGTAAAGAGCCATCTTCTCCGACCAGAGCCACCTTCGTGGTGGTGGAACCTGCATCGACACCAAGAAAGCAATTACCCACATAATCCTTAAGGTTTGCTTTCTTTACGTTATGTATTGAGTGACGCTGTCTAAATTCTTCGTATTCGTTTTCATCCGCAAACAGCGGTTTCATCCGGTGAACCTCAAAGTCCATCTTGATACCACGAGAGAGCAGATCATAAAGGGAAGATAATTCCTTACTTGTCTCAGGTCGTGCATTCATCGCTGCGCCGAGAGCAGCAAACAGGTGTGAGTGTTCCGGTGATATTACCTGACTGTCGGTTAAGTGAAGCGTTCGGATGAAAGCTTGCTTAAGTTCCGTTAGAAAATGAAGGGGGCCACCCAGGAAGGCAACATTACCGCGAATTGGTTTGCCGCAGGCAAGACCACTGATGGTCTGGTTGACCACTGCTTGAAATATGGATGCTGACAGGTCAGGCTTTGTTGCTCCTTCATTTATAAGCGGCTGAATATCTGTCTTTGCAAATACACCACATCTTGCGGCAATCGGATAAATTGCTTGATAGTCTTTCGCGTATTCATTCAGTCCGGCGGCATCGGTCCTTAGAAGGCTTGCCATCTGATCAATGAAAGAGCCTGTACCGCCTGCACAGATACCATTCATGCGCTGTTCGATACCGTTCGTAAAATATATTATTTTTGCATCTTCACCGCCAAGCTCAATAGCAACATCGGTATGAGGTGCATAATCTTGAAGCGAAGTAGATACGGCGACAACCTCCTGAACAAAGGGGATATCCAGATGCTTTGAGATGGTTAAACCGCCGGAGCCTGTTATGACAGGACAAACGGTTTGATCTCCCAAGACTTCCATTGCTTTCTTCATTAGACTTGCAAGGATTTCCTGAATATTAGCAAAATGCCGCTCATAATCAGAAAATATCATTTCACCTGTCTCATTTGTGATTACAATTTTAACTGTTGTTGAACCTATATCGATTCCTAACTTATAATTATTTATCATTCATACCTCCAAAATGCCGATCTGTGACAGCGTATCTAGTTCCTATAATAATGTAAAAGCACATCTTTGTGCTTTATGGTCCATTTAATGAGCTTTCTATATTATACGATACATAATACTTAAGTTCAATGATTAAGTTACGGAGATGACGTCGGAATTTGTAAAATAATTCTTAACTTTTCCGTTATTTCGGATTGTTGACTTCTGTTTTCATAACACATCGCATACAGGGGGAATATATTATATGGGAAGCTTGACGCTTCATAAGCGGAAGGAGTCAGATATGTACGGTTTTAATTATGAAGTCAAAAAGGCTGATACGCTGTACAGTATCAGCAGGCATTTTAATGTCGGTATCAGTGATCTCATGGATGCAAATCCCCTTGTCAATCTATATCATATCACAATCGGTGAATCAATTCTTATTCCGGTTTGCGTACCCAAAAGTGAATACACACATTTTACCACTTACCTGGTGAGAGAAGAGGATACGCTAGACAAGATTCTTAAAGAAAACAGCTTACACATGGCTGATTTATTGGAGTTCAATGATATGGAAGATATCTATTTATTACCCGGAACAACCTTGAAGGTTCCCATCACCGGGGAAGGGGAAGGAGGGATCCTTCTATAATAAAACTGTTTACCAAAAGGTAATCTAAGGGTGAAAATAGTCTCGCAAAATCATGCTTATTTAATATTAATTTGAGAGCCGCCGAAGGCGGCGCATGGGAGCTGTCTTAAACAAGTCCGCGCAGGGTTACACCTGTCTGTGGGCTTGTTTGAGTTTGGAAATTGCTTGGGCTTATGATACAATATAGAATATCAGGAAGAATTCTCTAAGATAATTATAGGAGCATAGTGAAATAAAGAATATTTTTACACTTATCAGTTTGTGCCTGCGTAATCCTTAGCCCAAACTGATTCATAGGGGAGGTATGTTAATTAATATGAAGAAGCAAGAAATACTTATCGTTGATGATGATAAAGATCTGGCTATGATTACCGGAGATATGTTGGAGGATTACGGTTATCAGGTGCAAATGACAACGAGCGCTGAAGAAGCATATGACCTCCTTTCTAATAGACAATTTAAATTAATTCTACTAGATATCAATTTACCGGGCGAGACGGGGTTTGATTTTTGTCTTCAAGTTAGGAAAAATTCGACCATTCCTGTCATTTTTGTCAGTGCAAGTACAAGCGAAACCGACAGAGTGAAGGGACTGGACATCGGTGCGGATGATTACCTGCTGAAACCATATTCCCTTCAGGAACTGTTATCGAGAATCAATGCAAATATTCGCAGAGCTTACGGCTATATAAAAGAAAAGCAGCTCATGAAGTGTGTTGATCTAACCATAGACATGACCGCCAGGACAGTTAGTAGGGATGAAAAAAATATAAATTTATCATTAAAGGAGTTCGATTTATTGATATATCTGATAATTCATCGCAACACGGTAATCAAGAAAGAAGAATTACTGTCTGAGATATGGGGAATCTTCAGTGAGGTGGAGATATCCACGGTTGCAGTACATATCAGATGGCTCAGGGAAAAGCTGGAGAAAAATCCTTCCGAACCCAAAATGATAAGAACAGTTTGGGGAGTAGGCTACATTTTAATTGATGGAGAAGATGCTGATGAAGAGTAAGATTATATTAATTACGATAGTAACGCTATTGCTTTTAACGGGTGCAATGCTAGCTATTACGATGACAATGCTGTCATTTCGATCCGACACGACAAATCGTGATGAGATTGTAGCGTTAAATGAGATAGAACAGCTTGTAAAGGCTGATAGCATCAAAACGGATGAGCAGCCCGATTCTCTACTGACACAGGCCATAAGAGATATGCAAAAGCACCTAAAAGAGCAGTCGGATACAAATAGAAACAGAAAGTTATTCGCTTATGTAATTATAATTTATACGATAAGTGTTACTTTTATTATAGGTATATTCCTATATGTTTATTGTGTTATACTCCGTCCGTTTCAAAAGTTGAGCGGATTTGCATCCGAAGTTGCCGGAGGTAATTTTGAGTCGCCCCTTTATTATGAACGTACGAATTTATTCGGAGCATTTACTTGGGCCTTTGATAATATGCGTAAAGAGGTAATGAAGGCCAGAAAATGTGAGAAGGAAGCAATTGATAATAATAAAACCGTCATAGCCACGATTTCACATGACATTAAGACACCAATTGCTTCCATCCGTGCGTATTCGGAGGGGCTTCAAGCTAATATGGATTATAATACCGAGAGAAGGCAGCGGTATCTATCTGTTATTATGAGAAAATGTGATGAAGTCAGTAAGCTGACGAATGATTTATTCCTTCATTCCCTTTCCGATCTGGACAGACTAATGATGAATTGTGAATCGTATCAAGCCAGACAGGTAATAGGAGATATACTCCTTTCAGTCAGTGGAGATAATCCGAGAGTGAAAATACAAAATGAGATTCCGGAGACTATTATTTTAATCGATAGCAGACGTTTGGAGCAAGTCTTTGAAAATTTGATCGGAAATGCTATTAAATATTCCGGGGATTCTGATATTGAGTTATTCTTTGAAACAGAGGGACAGTATCTACAGTGCCATATCAGAGATTATGGTGACGGAATAATTGAAGAAGATTTACCCTTTGTTTTTGATAAATTCTACCGAGGCAGGAACTCAAGAGACTTACCAGGCTCCGGCTTAGGTCTCTACATAGTAAAATACATCGTGGAACAGATGGATGGAAGTATCAGGCTAATAAATCGTCATCCGGGTCTGGAAGCAATTATTCGGATTAAGTTATTCTCTTAAAGATTTCTTAATAAATGATTTGTTATGATGAAAGAAGAGAGCAGATAATCGTAGATTACTGTCTCATCAAAATAAACAGATCTGACAGCCGGATATTAGGCTGTTATCAGTATCAGAAGGATGAATGGGATGAAGAATATTTTACTGAAAGCAAATGATTTGTGCAAAAGCTTTGCTGCCAACGGCTTGCAGAATCATGTATTAAATCATATTAATTTAGAGATTTATGAAGGCGATTTTACCGTGATTATGGGAAGCTCCGGTTCCGGAAAGTCTACACTTTTGTATTCGATAAGTGGGATGGATACAGTCACCTCAGGACAGGTGTTATACCGGGAGAAACAGATCACCGGCATGAAGGAGAAAAAGCTTACCTATCTTAGGAGAAAGGATTTTGGATTCATTTTTCAACAGATGCATCTGGTATCTAACCTTTCTGTCTATGAGAATGTTACGGTTCCGGGATACCTTATTAAGGGTGTATCCGTCAAGGAGGTTAATCAGCGAGGAGAACAATTACTGGAATCAGTTGGAATCACTGATCTGAAGAAAAGGCTTCCAACTCAGATATCGGGAGGAGAACAGCAAAGAGCCTGTATCGCAAGGGCATTAATTAATCAGCCGGTATTATTATTTGCCGATGAACCAACCGGAGCTCTCAATAAAAAAATAGGCCTTGAAATTCTTGATCTGCTTACTTGTAGGAATGAAGAGGGTCAAAGTATATTGATGGTTACCCATGACATCAAAGCTGCAGCCAGAGCAAATCGCATTATTTATATTGAGGACGGTAATATTGTGGGTGAGATGAGTCTCCCCAACTACCAAAAAGATGAAGAGGCATATGCAGAACGACAGATTGTAGCATGGCTTTCTGCAAGGGGGTGGTAGGAAATGGCACTTCTTACAATCCTTAGATCCAATTTAAAAAGTAAAAAGGGAAATTTTATTAGCATTTTCTTGTTTGTATTTATTATTGCTCTATCTTTAACGACAATTATCAGTGTTACGGAAGGTTCCGCCAGGAGACTTAAGAATGCTTGCGAGGCTTCACATATTGCAGATATTGTGAGCTTTATTCCGGAGGATAAGCTGTCGTCGGATATGATACAGGGAATTAAAGCAACCGATGGGATATCCGAGGTGGAAATACTGCAAAGCGTGGTTAGCTCAAAGGTTTCGATAAAAGGCAAATCGGTTGATTTCTCAATATATATGACAGCGTATAATCCCAAACAACATTCATTTCAGATGCTTAATACGGATTTATCAGGATTTATCAAGGATGATTCGCTACAACCAAAACGGGAGGAAGTTTTCTTGCCGGTCAGCTTTCATAATACAATTCATTGTAATATAGGAGATCAAATACAGATTGAGACCGCGGAGGGTGTAAAGAATTATAAAATCGCACGATTTATTGAAGAACCCTTCGTCGGTACCGGAGTCATGGGGATAAAAGAAATATTTCTTAATCAGGGGGAGATGGCTTCATTAATTGATATAACTGATGGGAAGAAGCTATATGCGAATTCTATAGTTAATATCACAGTAGATAAGAGCAAGTTGTCATCTCTTAGTGCGGTTAAGAAGTCCATAAACGTAAATACCGGTTTGGTTAGTAATAGTATTTATACCATAACAAAGGAGGAAGCAAATAATTATACACTGCTATTTACCAAAATCATTGGTGGAATCTTAAGTGCCTTTGCAGTACTACTGTTTGTTATCATCTTAATCGTTATCGGACATACCGTGAGTACCGGAATAGAGATGGATTATATAACAATTGGTATTTTAAAATCACAGGGCTTTACCTCCGTACAGATACGAAGCATTCTTTTGATGCAATACTTAGCAGCCGGTGTGGTAGGAACAATCATTGGTATTGTATCGGCCTTTGTTACCATACCATATGTCAATAGAATCTTACTTCCCGTAACCGGATTACTGGTCGGGAGAGATACCAGATTATTACAAAGTATTGGTGCAATGGGCTTTTTACTTCTACTTATCGCATTCTATACCTATCTGAAGACAGGAGGAATTTTGAAAGTATCGCCGGTTCGAGCCATTTCGAACGGTCGTGCTCCGATATACTTTTCAAATTGGGCAGATTTTTCTATCACAAAAAACCTCCCCCTTCCGTTAAGCATCAAGATGGTGTTAAAAGAAATAGCAGGGAATTTCAAGAGGTATTTAAGTACAATTCTTATCATGGGAATTCTTGCATTTTTTACTATGTCTGTAACCTCCTTAAATCAGATGACTCGTAGTGATAATGTTGATAATTCCGTTGGTAACATTAGTTCTGATATCGATATCTATTATAGTAAAGATACTGATACAGCACTTTTGGATTCCATTGAGACAGAAATCAACCAACAGGATACGATTGTAAGTGAATTTCATTTGAGCAATCGATATATTACAGTGGATGATATGGAATATCAGGGACATATTATAGATCGTACAGATATACTTAAGAAACCGCTGAAGGGCAGAATACCAAAATATGATAACGAGATTATAATAACAGAAATCATGAGTAAGGATATCGGAAAAGGAATAGGAGACACCATTACATTAAAATATGGGAACAAACAGGCGGATTATATGATTGTAGGACTGAACCAATATTTATCGGATGCGGGCAAAAACTTTTTCATATTGCTGTCAGGAATGAAGCGGTTGGATCCTAAATATAAAGTTAGCAGTACATCCTATTTAATTAAGGACAGAAATAAAACAGCGGAGATAGTAAAATATCTGCAGGAGGAGTACAAGGATCAAAAGTATAATTTAGAAATTGTGGATGCTTACCAACAGAACAAGGATGGCTTTCACGATATTTTAACCGCGGTCGCTGCCATAACCGCAATCACCTATGTTATTGCAATCTTATTCGATGCAATCGTATCCTTTATAATTTGTCAAAAGTTTTTCCTTCGGGAAAAAAGGAATATGGGGATTTATAAATCGGTTGGATTTACGTCCTGGGAACTAAGAGGACAATTTATTATTCGATTTATTATCGTAGTACTCATCGGAGGAGGTGTTGGGCTCATATGTAACTGCATATGGAACGACGGGTTAATGAGCCTACTGCTTAGCGGAATGGGAATATCGCATTTTACGACGAGATATTCCGCTGCCAATATCTTAGTACCGATATTATGTATTAGCTGCTTTGCCTCTCTCTTTGCAATTATTATTTCAGGGAAGATATCATCGGTTTCTCCGAAAAATCTGATTCAGGAATAGATCAATAAAGAACATTGTAGTTGTAACACAAGATCAAAGACCAGAGGCTGGCCTCAACTGATTTAATCAGTTAAAGCCAGCCTCTGTTTTGAACTCATAATTGAGATTTGTTTTGTTTGACAAAGGTAATATAAAAACTTATAATAAGTTTGAATTATTAAGGCAGACGCATTCGGTTGTATTTCAAATAGCTGATCCGTTACTGCGAATGTAATAAATCGTATAAAAATACCAATAATAAATAACAGATAAAGAAGGAAGTGGTAAGGATGGATGCCGGACCCGGTAGTAGTAAGGAACGAAGTTGTAATTACAATAGAATAAGTACTGCAGTGGACAGTGATTTCATTATGCTTACCCGGAGATATATCCGACCGTAGATCATAATAATTTCCATTGTCCCGATGTGCTATGTGCACATATTGGCAGCGGAAAGGAGCATTTATGATCGATATTTTTAAGACAATTGATGGATCATTACAAAGAATGACCGAAATTATTGAGGGAAGCTGGATTGCCATGACGAATCCCTCAGCTACAGAATTACTCGATATAGCAGAAGCAACCGGAATTGAGATTGATCATCTGAGAGCTCCTCTTGATGAGGAAGAGCGTGCACGTATTGAAGTGGAAGAAAACTACACCTTAATCTTAGTTGACATTCCGGCACTTGAAAAGAGAAATGACAAGGATCGCTATGTTACAATGCCTCTGGGTATCATCGTAGCGAAAGAGTTAATCATAACCGTATGCTTGGAGGAGACCCCGGTTTTAAAATGCTTTGCTGACGGACGTGTCAGGGACTTTTATACCTTTAAGAAGACACGTTTCATTCTTCAGATGCTTTACCGGAATGCCTCAACCTTTCTTCAGAATCTGCGAAGCATTGACAGAAAAAGCGAAGAGATTGAACGTAAGCTGCATATTTCAACTCAAAATCGTGAATTAATTGATTTATTGGAACTAGAGAAAAGCCTTGTATACTTTACAACCTCCCTGCGTTCCAATGAAGTTGTATTTGAAAAAATGTTAAAACTGGAGACGATTAAGCATTATCCGGAGGATGAGGATTTACTTGAGGATCTGATTATCGAGAATAAACAGGCGATAGAGATGGCAAATATCTATAACGGCATTTTGACCGGAATTATGGGAACCTTTGCATCGATTATCTCCAACAACCAAAATAATGTTATGAAGTTCCTGGCAGCGGTTACAATCGTTCTGTCCATTCCAACAATGATTGCAAGCTTCTATGGTATGAATTTTAAAGTTATACCCGGGATGAATAGTCCCGTTGGCTTTTATATCATTGTATCCACTGCGTTGATAATTGCAGCAATTATCGTACTGATTTTCCGTAAAAAGAAAGTCTTTTAGTTTTGCTTGAAAGGTACAGGTGTGTTACATGAAATTCTTAAACAAACTTGAAAAAACATTTGGAAGATATGCAATAAAAGGACTGATGAGATATATTGTTGTACTTAATGTATTAGGGATATTTATGACTTACTTAGCGCGTCCCCTCTATTATGATTATTTGGTTCTGGATTTTGATAAAGTGATGCAGGGTCAAGTATGGCGTATCATCACATTTCTAATTCCGGTTGATAATGTCGGGAATGTAATATTTTTTGCTATCATGACTTATTTTTACTATATGATTGGGAATTCGCTTGAAAATGCATGGGGAGCTTTTCGCTTTAATCTTTATTTCTTTTCCGGTGTATTTTTCAACATAATAGCTGCATTGATTTTATATTTTATTACCGGATATAGTATAGCTGGCTCAAGTCTGACAACGGTGTGTGGTACCTTATTCTTTGCTTTTGCAGCTATGTACCCGAATATGCAGTTCTTGTTTTATTTTATCATACCGATTAAGGCAAAATATCTGGCTTGGTTCCAGGGAGCAATGTATATTTTTAATATAGTAACCATTATTACACAAAAGCAATACTTTATGGTCGTACCCCTGCTGGTTTCATTGGCTAACTTCTTCATCTTTTTCCTTGCGACCAGGAATTACCGCAAGATTTCACCAAATGAGATCAAGCGTAAGGCGGATTTCAGAAGACAGATGCATACAACCGGAAGTCAAAGTAATGTCACACAGTTTCAGGGAAAAAGTGTCGTTACAAGGCACAAATGTGCGGTATGCGGCAAAACTGAAAAGGATGATGATCAATTGGAGTTTCGATTTTGTTCAAAATGTGATGGAAATTACGAATACTGCATGGATCACTTGTTCACTCATGAGCATGTTCACAGACCGTAAGGAATGCCGGATTGGATTCTAATATAATATTCCATTGTTCGGAGTGCAATTTAGCTAAGACATTCATAGTTTAATAGAATTTCCCAGGTGCTTATTATCTTAAATAATAGGCACTTTCTTATTTCATAAAATGTTTATATTTATTTTCCAAAAAATATACCAAATTACTGGTTTATTCGTAAAGTTCTTGCTATAATAAGGGCATAGTCCGGATATATAATATATAGGTATATTCGAGGACAAAAGATCTATTAACAGGATGGTAATGAGATGGAAGCTAGGATAAAAAATATATGCAGAAGCATACAAAGTAAAACACAGCTGGAGGAAAACCTTCCACAGCTTTTTAATTATCTGGCGGATGATTATGAGGTGCTGGCTAAGGTACGGCTGGCAATGCACTATTTTACGTTATATGAAGCGTTTTATGATGATGAAGATATCTGGAACAAAGATGTGATTAATGAAATCCATCAAATGAATTATTTTATCAAAGATAATATACTTCAAAGTCAGAGCGGGGAAGCCCGTGAAAAGGCAATTTATTGTATAGACACCCTCCGCAGTAAAATCATGAAGCAGATGAATATACTGACGGCTTACGCTGATATTTTTCAAATTTATGAATATGTACTGAACCGGGTAGAATATCGTTTTAAAGATGTAACAGGAATAGTTGATGATCAAGAGATTTCAAAGGAAATTCTGCGTTTTATCTTCGATTCGCAGGATAATCTTGTTATCAATCAAAAAATCAAAGAGATAATAGGTCAATTGCCAATACGGATAACAAAGCAGAAATATGTGGAACAGTTAAGCTTAAGCCTTGGTGCTTACCTTGGTGCGGAAGGATCTTCCCTTGATACCTTTCTGTACATGATTAGAACCTCCGCCATGCTTACCTTCGAAGAGGGGATGGACACCTTGTATCCCACACTGTGGGAAAAGAAGGAGTATTTGGCACATCTTGATTACAAGAATATATCAAGGGAGGAATATGAGAAAGCTGCGAACACACTTCATGCTGCGACCCTTACACTGGAAACAGCTACCGAGGTATACTACGAGCTTCAAGAAATTGTTAATGAGGTATATGCATTATTACTTTGCACTGCATATGCGGGGCTATCAGGAAGCATCAGAGAGAATGCGGATAAGGCGGCCGATATCATTATCAGCACGATTAATGAAATTTTTATACGTAACGATAAACAAGAGTTGTCCGATGAATTCATGGAGATCTTTGCGGATTTAGAGGGTGTTCAGGAAGAACTGACCTACGACACAGATTTGTTGGAAAATGCACTGTATGAAGCGGAGCATAACCATAAGACTCTTATCGAAGGTCTGATGCTTGACAAATACCTCCATGTGTTAAAACGTACCCAGGGCTTATTATCGAGTAGCTTGTTTATCGATTTTGATGAAAAGACAGAAGCCACCATCGTAAATGAGGCACGAATAGCAAAGGAAGCTGCGAAGCTCGGGAATGAACTGATGAACTTGTTTTCCGGTCATGACAGAATGATTAGCCGAGCCGTAATGGCAAATACCATTGATAAGATTCCGATATTCTTCAAAGATCATAAGGAAGTTATGGATTATGTACTTTATAGTTTGGAAAGATGCACTGACAGTTGCGAGAAGATAGCCTGTATTGAGATAATTAATGATATCATGGCAGAATAGAGTTGTATGAAGAATGGTAATTTGTGGTATACTAACGATATGTTGTTAACACTAATTCAAAGGCGGTAAATGGGGGTTCGTATGGTTTTATGGACATCAAAACTTTATTGTGGTGATAAGCTTCAGAAGAAAAAGGATAAGTTGGTTACCTCCATCAACAATAGTGAGGTCACCTTTGGTATTTACTGTATCGCATTTGCTTCTCATCCTGATAACCTGTTCGATATTTTAGATGCGAATGAACTTTTATATCCGCATTATAGAAAAAAGCAAACATGTATTGTTGGATTGGCGAAAGGAAAAACGGAAGCTCTTGAAATGGTGCAGAGCATGGTAATGGAGGTTTACAAAAAGACAGGAAGCTTTAATGTAAGAACTTATTTTACATAAAAGCTGACGAATATAGTTTAAAATAAATTAGGAATGGCCGGGGTTATCGGCTTATCTTATTAAGACAGGCGGTGTGCGAGGGTCAATGCTTCATATCATCCTACTGATATTAAAAATAATTGGGATAGTTTTACTGGTTCTCATAGGATTGCTTTTACTGATTCTTCTGACCATACTACTTGTACCCGTCAGATACCGTGCAACAGTGTCGCATGGACAAGCCTTTGTTGCAGTTGGAAGAATATCCTGGCTGCTTCATATCTTAGGTGCGAGAGTTACTTATCTGGAAGGAAAGCTGCATATAAGAGTACGGGTATTATGGATTACATTGTATGATAATCTGATGCCTAGGAAATCCGAGGTTAAGGAACCTAAGGTCAAGAAAGACAAGCATACGGCAATTAATAAGAAAAAAATGGTAAAAACGAAGTCAAAACATAAAGTTAATCATAAATTCCCCAAGACAGATGAGTCAAGGATATCACAGGAATCAACTCTGAAGGTAGAAATAGAACAGCAGATAGTGAAAGATGAAAAGAAGGAAAGAAACTACGATACTCCGAATGCAAGTAGTGCGGTTAAGGAAAGTACTCCTGTGAAAGTGATTTCGACAGAGACATACGACAATGCGGAGAAAGAAGAAAAGAAAAAATCTATATTTAAAAAAGTAATAGAAAAAGTTATAAATTTTAAGAATAAGATAATAGCCTTTTTTGAGGTGATAAAAAGTAAAATAAAGAAATTGCTTGATACATTTTCGAATATAAAGCAAAAAATCCATCTGATAACTGATTTTATCAAAGATGAATATAACAAGGAAGGGTTCAAAATCACGTATGCCAGCTTTAAGAAACTGCTAAAGCATGTTCTTCCAAAAAAACTGAAATCAAGGATTGTATTTGGCACCGGGGATCCTTGCAGTACGGGACAGGCCTTAGGGGTTCTGAGTATTCTTTATAGCTTTTATGGAGATAAGGTTGTGATCATTCCGGACTTTGAGAAGAAACGTCTGGAAGGAGAGCATTTTGCAAAAGGAAGAATAAGATTAGCTACAGTACTTATAATAGTAATTAAGCTTATATTAGACAAACGTATCAAAAAATTAAGGAGTAATTTCGAAATATTAAAGGAGGCGTTATAAATGGCGGATAACAGTTTTAATTCTACGGTCGAATCTTTATTTAAAGGAATGGATAATTTTATAACAACAAAAACGGTGGTTGGAGATGCTGTGAAAGTAGATGAAAGTACGATTATATTACCATTGGTAGAGGTTAGCTTTGGTGTCGCGGCAGGAGCATTTGTAGGAGATAAGAAAAATAATGCGGGTGGTGGTATGGGTGGTAAAATAACTCCCAGTTCCGTTCTTGTGATACAGAATGGTACATCAAAGTTGGTTAATATCAAAGAACAGGACAGTGTCATGAAGATTCTTGATATGGTACCTGATCTGATTAGCAAATTTACAAAGACTCCAAAGAAGAAAGATGATGTTGACGAGAAAATCGATGAGGTCATAAAACAGCAGAAGGAATTCAGCTCAGAAGAATAATGTAACATAGCGAAAGCGGCTCCTATATGGAAACATTTCTTTCCCAGTCCTGTCAATATCCTTGCAAGGCTGAACTGTAACACCGGTAGTCTATAAAGTATAAATTTTGCTTGCAATATATTTCATCTTCTGGTAGAATAAATTTGTTTGCAGGGCCAAATGGGTCGAAATTGAGATGATATAATAACCTTAAGGAGGTGCTTTTGATGGCAAAATGTTCAATATGTGATAAAGGTGCTCACTTTGGAAACGCTGTGAGTCATTCTCATAGAAGATCTAACAAGATGTGGAAATCCAACGTAAAGTCTGTTAAAGTTAGTGTTAACGGTGCAGCAAGAAAAATGTATGTTTGTACGTCCTGTCTTAGATCCGGTAAAGTAGAACGCGCATAAGGAAAAACGATGGGTGTCAGGGGATCTTGGCACCCGCTTTTTTTTCGTGGAAATATTTACATGATTATCGGTATGTCCGAAAGTTATGCATGTCGATATATTTTGAGGTAATGCTAAGAACTGTATTTCAGTTACAGAATAAGTTATAACCAAGCAGTAGGCAAAGTATAATAATACATATTGCTAAAATTCCATTTGTGATGAACAGCATAATTGTCATGCCAATCGCAATCCAAAACAGGATGAAGCCTATCATTCTCTTCATAACTGTCACTTCCAATCAATATTCATAGTAATATATATTATGCAGAAGAATCAATGGTTATCACGAAAAGAAAGCTAGAGATATTAATATGCGAAATATTATTGTGGTTATGTGCACTGATACAAGCTTACGCTATCCGGGCGGAGCAAAATAGTAAAGAATTACAAAAAAATACGTTTTTTTGATGCTCTTAATCTGTGATAAATATGGTATAATATAAATTGAACATATAAATGAAAAGAAAGCAGATAATAGATAGGAGGGTTAATATGAAAGGATATATGAATACAAAAATTGGTGAAATATTAATCGATAATGACGTATTGGCTAAATATGCCGGAGCATCTGCAATCGAATGTTTTGGTGTCGTAGGTATGGCATCCGTCAACATGAAAGATGGTATTGTTAAGCTTTTAAAACGGGATAGCTTAAGTCACGGTGTTAATGTTACAATTGAAGAAAATAAAATAACAATAGACCTGCATATAATCGTTTCCTATGGTGTAAGTATTTCTGCAGTTGCTGACAATTTAATCAGTAACGTAAAATATAATGTTGAAGAGTTCTCAGGACTTGAAGTGAAGAAAATTAATATTTTTGTGGAAGGTGTCAGAGTAATTGACTGATTCTGAGAAGAACAACATTTAAGGAGGAAGAACCGGTGGTTATTAAAACGATAGATGCAAAAACATTGAAAAAGATGTTTCTTGCAGGAGCGGCCAGCATAGAAGCCCAAAAGGAAATCATTAATGAATTGAATGTATTTCCCGTTCCGGACGGCGATACAGGTACCAATATGACACTTACTATAATGTCTGCTGTAAAAGAGGTAAGTATTCTTTCAGACCCTTCGATAGAGGAATTGGCGAAAGCGATATCCGGTGGTTCGCTTCGTGGAGCAAGAGGTAATTCCGGTGTCATCCTATCCCAATTGTTTCGTGGTTTTTGTAAAGAAATTAAGGATTATAAAGAAATCAATGTAACAATCATGACAAATGCTTTCCAAAAAGCAGTAGAAACTGCTTATCGTGCGGTTATGAAACCTAAGGAAGGCACAATTCTGACAGTGGCCAGAGGCGGAGCAGAGAGAGCTGCGCAGCTGGTATCTGAAACAGATGATTTGGTTTATTTCAGCCGGGAGGTGATTGCCCATATGGAAGTGGTACTAAAGAATACTCCGGAGCTTCTACCAGTGCTGAAAGAAGCAGGTGTTGTTGATTCCGGTGGTCAGGGATTACTTGAGATTGTGAAAGGAGCATATGATGCCCTAATCGGAAAAGATATTTCCTTGAGTAGTATAGAAGTGAGTCAAACTGCATCCACAGGAGCCGGGAAGAAGGATATTTCCACAGGAGATATCAAATTTGGTTATTGTACGGAATTTATTATAATGGTTGAAAAAGAATATAATACGAAGACAGAACAGGAATTTAAAGCTTATTTGGAATCCATCGGTGATTCTCTTGTAGTCGTTTCGGATGATGATATCGTTAAGGTGCATGTACATACGAACGATCCAGGTGTTGTTATTACCCGGGCGTTAACGTATGGCTCCTTAACCAAGTTAAAGATAGATAACATGAGAGAAGAGCATAATGAACGGGTAATCATGAACGCAGAGAAGGTTGCAGAAGTGCAGAAAACCCAGGAAAAGAAGGAAGCAGAGAATAAACCCAGAAAGAAATCAGGATTTATTGCAGTGTCTATGGGAGACGGGTTGGATGAGATTTTTACCGGGTTAGGTGTTGACCATATCATCAAGGGAGGTCAGACCATGAATCCAAGTACCGAGGATATGTTAAATGCTATTGCAAATGTTAATGCGGATCATATCTTCATTCTGCCGAACAATGGGAACATCATTCTGGCAGCGGATCAGGCAAAGCAGTTGACCGAAGACAAGAATGTAATTGTGGTTCCATCCAAGACCGTTCCGCAGGGCATTACCGCAGTAATCAATTTCATATATGACAAATCACCGGAAGAAAATGCGACGCGAATGAGTGAAGAGATGAGAAAGGTAAAATCCGGACAGGTAACCTATGCAGTCAGAGATACCAGCCTTGACGGAAAGGAAATCAAACAGGGAAATATTATGGGGATTGGTGATAAGACCATTTTATCCGTAGGTTCTGATATCAAGAATACTACAATTGAACTGATCAAATGTCTGGCTGATGGAGAATCGGAATTAATCAGCTTATATTACGGTGAAGAAGTCAGCGAAGATGAAGCAAATGAATTGGCAGATCAAGTAATGGAGTTGTACCCGCAACTTGATGTTGAGGTTCATTATGGTGGCCAACCGATCTATTATTACGTCCTATCTGTTGAATAAATGAATATTTGATATGGTTTACTTAAGATGAATGCTGGAAAATAGTGGTTCGAAGGAGAAAACGAACCACTATTTTAATACATAATTATAAATGAAGTCTTGGCATATAAAGATTTTTGGGAGGATGAGAGCTATGGAGCATCAGAGAATACCAAAACAGGGAGAAATTTATAGGCATTTTAAAGATAGGCTTTATCAGATTATTACAGTAGCCGAGCACAGTGAAACCGGAGAAGTTATGGTGGTTTATCAGGCCCTATACGGAGACTTTAAAGCTTATGTCAGACCTCTTACAATGTTCATAAGCGAAGTAGATAAGGTAAAATACCCGGATGTTATGCAACAGTACCGTTTTGAACTTATCAGGCCACAATCCGGGGAGGTATCAGCAGAGAAAGTGGATAACCGGATTAACAGTAAGGAAATAAAAGGAGTGATATCGGTTGCACCGGAGAAACTGAATACACAACAGATATCGATGACATTAGATGAAGCAGGGAATTTACTCTTACTCAAATTCCTGGAGGCACAGTCATATAGCAATAAACTGGACATCCTTACCTCCAATAGGAAGCATCTTAATGATCGACTGATTAATGATATGGCGGCATCAATTGACTGTATAGTGGACGAGGGCCCAATAGACAAGCGGATACAGGGAGTGATTCAGTGCTTACAGGCAATGTGTAGGTTTGAGGATAGAAGGCAAAGATAATATAACTACTGGATGGGCTTGATTAATGGAGTCGCTGCCGTATGGGCTGTTTATTCGGTTTTATCGAAGAAAATAAGTACCTTTGGATATCAGACGATCCGGACCACCAAAAGAGTATTTTTCTATGGAATTTTATTTATGCTACCCACGCTATTTGTCTTTGATTTTCATTTTGAACCTGAGAGATTTGAAAATCCGGTTAATTTGTTCAATATTCTATTTCTTGGTCTGGGTGCATCGGCACTTTGCTTTGTCACCTGGAATGTGGCAGTAAAATATTAGGAGCTGTAAAAACGAGTATTTATATATATCTGGTGCCGGTTATTACGGTATTAACCTCAGTCATTGTTCTGGGGGAGGTTATTACAGGAATGACTGCACTAGGGGCTTTGATGACAATGGTTGGTCTGTTTATTTCAAAAAATGAGCCTATGTTAAAAAATAGAGTTGAGCTGTCATAACTATTGCGATAAACGTCTGTAAAAAAATAGCTACCCAAGATATTCTTAAGATTATCTTTGAGGTAGCTATTATCTGTTAAGAAGTTATTCGGGATCGATTGCTGTTACCATGTAAAGGAATAACTTCCTCTATGCTTATGTGTCACAACTTTAATCGTATAATCTCCCGGTTCGGAAAGAGTAACGGTGAAACTTGAAGTCTTTATTTCATGACCTTCATAATCACAATTGTCTTTATCCTTATAAATAAGTACATCAATCGTGCCTTTTTTTGTTATGATATCAGTTGATATTTTAACAGACTCACCATCCTTGACTGTAATCTTATGTTCTTTCGTTGCGCTTAAGCTATAATAGGATGCAGACATTTTTGCGGAAGAATCATTTTCAAGATAGCCTACTGCGATACTTGAGCATCCTGTCAACCCGATTGCAATCACAACTAAAAGTAGTGAAATTACTTTTTTCATGGTTCTGAATTCCTTTCTTTTGTATTTAGAACGCCTGTAAATATTAGAATGAATTTCCACTGGAATCCATTCTAATATTTACCAAGAATTCATCTTTTTGAGTTCTTTATTCCAAATTGAGTTTTCTGTTAAACAGAATAACGGTTATGAAATAGAAGATAACTGTAAAAATCAAGGTGAATAGCGCTGTCACAGGCATCACAATGGCGGTGACCATCCCTAAATCATCATAGTTGCCTTTGAAAGCCAAACCGGCAATAACCAGAGCAATTGTGCAAGCAATCTGCATAATAGTATACAAGGCAACATATGCTCCGAAGGCACCGAGGATCTTATGACCATTTACCAGCTGCCCTATTGCGACAGAGGCATAAATCTGAAGAATACTACATACAATGCCGATAAAGATGATAAGGATAATTTCTGCAAAAAACATACGAGCATCATTACCGTATTCCTGAGTAAACTGTACCCATGATGTTTTCACGCCATCCCAAAATTCGGAAGCACCATCCAGAGTACCAAAGGTAAATGACAGGGAACCGAAGATTACGGCAACGCTTGACAAGAGCCAGATGATTGAGGCAATCAGTTTGGAATGGATTAGCTGGGATGCCTTTACCGGTAGTGTAAACATAAGGTAGCCTTCATCCGAAATCAAATTCTTATAAAAACGTACAATTATTAGTATAAAAGTAACGAAGCCAACTGCAATATTAGCGAAAATAAAAGCAACTGTGATAAATACAGGTATCACTTTAAGACTTCCATCAAATATATCCAGACCTAGAACGATACGGTCCAAAAGCGCAAGTAAGATAAGGATTAAGAAGATGGGTAGTAATAATCTTGCACAAGCCCGCATTTCATGTTTAAATAATTTACTTAGCATTTGAATACCTCCCTGAATAAAGTATCGATGGATTTGCCTTCCTTGGTACGAATATCATCAACAGAGGAGTGAAGTGTAATCTTTCCGTTTTTGATAAATATCACCTCATCCAGCACCGTCTCCACATCTGCAATTAGGTGGGTTGATATAATAATTGTTGCTTTCTCATTATAATTCGAAATAATGGTATTAAGGATATAATCTCTGGCAGCAGGATCAACACCACCGATCGGTTCGTCCAGACAGTATAGATCTGCATCACGACTCATGACAAGGATTAACTGAACCTTCTCCTTAGTTCCTTTTGATAATGTCTTCATACGTTTCGTCGGATCAAGTTGAAGACGTTTTAGCATATCGTAGGCTTTCTTTCTATCAAAATCCTCATAAAAATCTTCAAAAAAATCTATGGTATCCGAGACGCGCATCCAATCGGGAAGATAAGTTTTTTCCGGCAGATATGATACGATTTTCTTGGATTCGGTTCCGGGCTCCTTGCCGTCGATTAATAATTTTCCGTTGCTTGGTACTAAAAGGCCATTAATTAATTTGATTAAAGTTGTCTTTCCGCTTCCATTAGGACCTAACAGTCCGATAATGTGACCGCGTTCAAGCGTTAGGTCCACATTATCAAGAGCCGTAAGACTTGAAAACTTCTTAGTTAATGATTTACATTCTAATATTGCACTCATTTTTATTACTCCCATCTGCATTTAGCATTTATTATACTTATTGATATGTGAAACAATTTTATTCTTTTGTTTTAACAATTCCTGTTACGATTGTCAATGTTTCTTCCGGTTCATAGCCAAGTTGTTTCATGCGGTTGATAAAATCCATAACCAATTCCTTAGCAGATAAATGTTTGAGTTTGATAATCATTTCTTCATCCGAGGTAATAAATCTACCACTGGTGCGGTTGGTATAAATAAGTCCGGTACGCTCCAGTTCTGATAAAGCCTTTTGCATCGTATTCGGATTCACCATTGCTTCTGTGGCCAAGTCTCTGACAGAGGGAAGTTTATCACCCGGTTTGAACAGCCCCGATATTATTCCTGATTGTATCTGCTCGATTAGTTGAATATATACAGGCCGTTCTGAATCAAGATCCCATTTCATGATATTATCTCCTTTCTTGTTGCTGTACTACTGTATTAAGAGGTTAATACAATAATACAACAATATAATTTATATGTCAATATCTTTTTTAATTATTTTTCTTTTTTATTCCAAGCTTATCGTATATAATGTTTACAATATAATTCGGATACCGGATTGGGGGTGTATTCATGGAAGCAAATGATAATATTAAATCAATTAAGGGGATTGGAGAAAAGACGGAAAAGCTTTTTTGCAAGTTGGGAATCGAAACGGTTCAGGATTTACTGGAGCATTACCCGAGAGGATATGAAGAGTTTGAGAGACCGATAGAGATTGTTTCTATTAAAGAAGGGATGACGGTTGCGATTGAGGCGTCATTGACCGCCGCACCAAAGACAAAGAGAGTTCGAAACCTTCAGATTGTAAGTGCGCAGGTGAAGGATTCGTCAGCAGCGATGTTTCTTACCTGGTTTAATATGCCTTTTTTGCAGAAAACCCTACACTCAGGATACCATTACATTTTTCGTGGCAAGGTGGTAAGAAAGAACGGAATACTTGTTATTGAGCAGCCTGTTATCTGGCAGCGAGAAGATTACTGTAAATTATTAAAGATTCTACAGCCGGTTTATCCACTGTCACAGGGGCTGACGAACAATGCAATCTCCAAAGCAATGAAACAAGTACTGAAAGAGCTATCTTTTGCAAAGGATTATATTCCAAAGCACTTAACGAAAGATTTAGCACTTTTAGACAGGACGAGAGCGCTAAAGGAGGTGCATTTCCCAAAAGATAGGGAAAGCATGATGAAGGCTAGGCAAAGACTTGTTTTTGATGAGTTTTTTTTATATACCTTGGCGCTTAGAAAGTTGAAGGAAAAGAAGACCTTACTTCGTTCTGAATATTTGATGGAGGAAAGTAAGGAGTGCAGCACTCTTATAGAAGCATTGCCGTATCCATTGACCAAAGCCCAGTTAAGAGTTTGGGATGAGATGAGAAAGGATTTACAGAGTGAGTTTGTAATGAATCGTTTGATTCAAGGTGATGTGGGTTGCGGAAAGACAATTCTTGCTATTTTAGCACTTTTAATGACGGTTAAGAACGGATATCAGACGTGTTTTATGGTGCCGACCGAGGTACTTGCAAAACAGCATTTTCATTCATTAACGCATCTGTTGACACAATATGGTGTCAATATCTGTCTTTTGACCGGATCACAGACGGCGAAGGAAAAGAGAGAAGCATATGATATGATTAAGAGGCATGAGGCAGATATTGTCGTAGGAACTCATGCTTTAATACAGGAGAAGGTGGAATATGATAAGCTGGGTCTGGTCATCACGGATGAGCAGCATCGGTTTGGCGTTAAGCAAAGGGAAACCCTGATGAATAAAGGAGGGAATCCTCATGTACTCGTCATGAGTGCGACACCAATTCCAAGAACTCTTGCAATTATCTTATATGGTGATCTTGATATTTCTGTAGTGGATGAAGTCCCAGCTAGTCGTCTTCCGATTAAGAACTGTGTGGTTGATACTAATTATCGTCCAAGTGCTTATCACTTTATCGATAAACAGGCTGTACTCGGCAGACAGACCTATGTCATCTGCCCGATGGTAGAGGGCAGTGAGGAAGTGGAGGCGGAGAACGTTATTGAATATTCGGATCGTTTGAATGAGATGCTTGCTCCCGGAATTACGATTGAGGTTCTCCATGGTAAGATGAAGCCAAAGGATAAAAATGATGTCATGGAACGTTTTACAAACGGTGAAATTCAAGTACTTGTTTCTACGACGGTTGTTGAAGTCGGAGTGAATGTACCAAATGCAACAGTCATGATGATAGAGAATGCGGAACGCTTTGGGCTGGCACAGCTACATCAGCTGAGGGGTAGAGTCGGTCGCGGAGAGCATCAGTCCTACTGTATCTTCGTCTGTGG
>WSSedL1CaDRAFT_10000678_pt1 | contig 23092 bp, 13 predicted proteins | sample WetSurSL1Cattail_FD_9464 | JGI IMG/M metagenome (IMG submission 9464)
AACAAAGCCACAGAGTGGCGGAATCTTTGTAGAAATTTGATTTCACAGATAAGTTTAAGGTGCAGCGCACCGTAATCTAATTTAAAAATGACTGCCTGAGTTTTTAGAGGGTCGATTAAAACCAACGCCAACTATGGGAGAACTATACCATCTAGTCTGATTTTTCTATCTCTGCCTAGGTGAACCATATAATGACAATTATTTACACGATGTATAATCATTTATAATTATTATATTTGCGCTCGCTAAAAAGACATAATAAATCTGATTGAAGTATTAGCAAATGACGTTATTACCTATTTTGTCCTTTCAAAATATCTCCAGAACATACCGATAAGCGATTATCTGTTTTTGGCATTCATACATAATATTCTTCAAATAATTCATTTTAAAAGACGACACAATTTATGAGAAAAATCACATTCGCGTTATGCCTTTTAGTTGCATTGGCAGCACAGGCGCAAACAAATTTACAACTTCATTATGATTTAGGTAAAGAACGCAACTATTTTACATCAACAGTAGAAATGTTTAAACCTGATAATTGGGGAAATACCTATCTGTTTGTTGACATGAATTACGGAGGCCCCGATAATCATCCCTCACTCGCATATATGGAAGTTGCCCGCTGTCTTAAATTTTGGAAAGGTCCATTCAGTGCGCATGTAGAATATAATGGAGGATTACTGTCGGTAGGTTCCACGTACCTGCCTATAAACAACGCGTATCTCGCAGGGATTGACTATGGTTGGCACGATAAAACATTTACTAAGTTTTTTAATTTCAAAGTGCTTTATAAATGTATACAAGGGAAAAACACCAATTCATTTCAATTAACCGGTGTATGGAATTTGAACTACTTTAAAAATAAACTCACTCTGTCAGGGTTTGCCGACTTCTGGAGAGAAGACAATGAAAACTTTACAAATGCCAACGGAAGTACTATTACCCCTACCAATACAAAGTTTGTGTTCATCAGCGAACCTCAGTTTTGGTATAATGTCACTCCTCACCTCTCGCTCGGTAGCGAGGTGGAACTGGCCACAAACTTTGGAACAGTAAACGGATTTAAAGTTTGCCCTACACTAGCTGCCAAATGGAACTTTTAAACAAATAATAAGCACACAACAATGTTAGAAAAGATATTTAAACTAAAAGAGAATGGTACTACTGTACGTACCGAAATCATTGCCGGTGTTACCACTTTTATGACCATGGCTTACATTCTTTTCCTGAACCCAAACATTTTGGGAGTTACAGGAATGGATAAGAATGCTGTATTTTTCGCAACAGCTATTTCAGCCGGCTTTGTAACCATTGGGATGGGTTTAGTAGCCAACTTCCCCATGGCTTTAGCTCCGGGTATGGGACTCAATGCTCTGTTTGCCACTGTGGCTTTAGCAGGAGTAGGCATGCCATGGCAGTCGGCCTTGGGTGCCGTTTTTATTTCAGGACTTATTTTTATTGTTCTTACTGTAACCAAAGTCCGTCAGATATTAGTCATTGCAGTTCCCGATTCACTTAAACGAGCAATAACCGTCGGGATCGGGTTGTTTATTACCGTAATAGGATGCAAACTATCCGAGATAATGGTAGTTACAGCCAAAGTCATTCCTCCCACACTGGCAGCATTAGGAAAAGGCACATCACCTACCACCCTGAAATTCTTCGAATGGAATATCGGTATGGGAAGCTTCACTAACCATTCCATGGTACTTTGTCTTATCGGACTAGGCCTGGCTGCTATTCTTATGGCTTTACACGTTAAAGGTGCACTTCTGATTAGCATTGTAGCTTCAACACTGATTGGTATCCCTATGGGGGTTACCGTTATTCCGGCTAATTTCAGCGTTTTCAGTTTGCCCGACTTTCATCATCTTGCCGTTGGAGCACTGGACATCAAAGGCGCACTCAACATGGGTATCTGGACCGTGATCTTTACTTTTACGTTTGTAGAACTGTTCGATACTTTTGGTACGCTGGTTGGTACTGCCACCAAAGCCGGACTTATAGACAAAGACGGCAAGTCGCCTAAAATTGGGAAAGCCATGTTGGTAGATGCCATCGGTGTTTCGTTTGGAGCTTTGATGGGCACAAGCACAGTAACTACGTATGTAGAAAGTGCTGCAGGTATTGGCGAAGGTGGACGCACCGGACTAACGGCTGTTACCACCGGTATTATCTTTTTACTGGCATTGGTATTTGCCCCTTTGGCCGGCATTATCCCCAATGCAGCCACAGCTCCTGCGCTCATCATTGTAGGCGTACTCATGGCATCATCGGTTTTGGACATTGATTTCAATGACTTTACCGAAGCTTTCCCAGCCTTTCTTACTTTCATTCTAATGCCATTCACCTACAGCATTGCCAATGGTATTGCAGGCGGTATTGTGGCTTACACACTACTTAAAGTAGTCACCGGAAAAGCCAAAAGCGTTCACTGGATGATGTATATCCTTTTTGCACTGGTGGTTATCCGTTACATCTTCCTGAGTGAGTAATTAAAAAAACATTTCAATTCTACTAAGCTTAAGGCTGCTCGTAATTTTCGGGCAGCCTTTGTTTTTCCAAACTTTTATGGAACAGTTCTAACTAGTTTTGGTACAATTCTGACTAGTTTTGTTCTAAATTCGGTTTATACGACCTCTGTTATTATTGGGTATTTATTGGGTTTGTGTCAAACCATGTACAAATTACACAGTACACTATTCAACTCTCTGGTTGGATTCACTCCTAATCGAAAAACATAGAATAAGAGCAAACTGATGCTATATGCAAAATAAGCTTACACCCCAGCAGTCAATTTAGCCCCATCTTCACGTTGTCAAAATGATAGTCATTAAAGATATATTCTCTTCAAATCAAGTAAGAATAAACCAAAAGTTCTTAAATAAGAAGGCTTTCGCAAGCAAAAGGAATAGCTTCACGGTACAAAAAATAAGATTTATGTCCATTTAAATATTAATTTACAGCTATAAACTATATAATCTTCTCAATATTTTTCAAAAAGCAAATTCGAAACACAATATTATAAATCAGTTGATTAAATTTATAATTTAAACTGTTGTAGGGGCAAAATAGGGTCATTTATTTTATTGTTTTTTTTATGTAGGGTTGTTATTGGGTCAAAAAATTTGTTTTCCGCACATTCATGCTGTTACTTTGCATCGTTAACTTTCTACAGGAAATCAAAACACAATGAAACGGTCAGCCTTTATAAAATCAGATGTCTCTACGAATAGATGCAATATGCAGACGCTATTCGATAGGCTGTTTATAAACCAGCTTCTCACTCTTCATTTCATATCGGCAGTTTGTATACGCAAACTCCATAGAATTACTGTCGAAAATACAAGGTTAAATATTTGGTTGTTGTTTAGTTCCAAGGTTATTCCCGGGCACAAAAGCGGTTTCTCTATTTATATAGGGAAACCGGCCTCGTGGAACTTGGTTAACCTTGAGACGAGTAAATCAATTTATTATACTTATTTATAAATTACCTGCCAGACAGTGGCTAAAACACAATTGCAATGCTAAAGAAAATTATCCTGTTTAGCTTTTTAATCTTGACCTTCGGCAATAGCTTTGCTGAAAATCCGAATTATGTGGTGCCGGAAGCATTAACCGGAGTCGGTTATCCGGGACATGCGGAGCTGACATGGAAAAACCGCACCGGGTTTACGTACGAAGTTTATCGCTCCACCGATGGCGGTAAAAAGTTCCAGAAAAGAACAGAAACCGGTTCTGATAACTTCCTTGACTTCTTTGGAAAAGGAATGCAAAAGAAGCAACTATACATCTACCGGGTAATACCCAAAGGTCTATCGGTTGAGAATAAAGATGCTTCAAAATTTGAAGTAAAAGTAACTATCCCAGTAGCTACCAACGAAGCTTTGCTGGATATGACGCAACGGTATACTACAAGGTATTTCTACGACTATGCCCAACCACAAGCCGGATTAGCCCGCGAACGCAGCAACGATCCAAACGGTGATATTATTACCACTGGAGGAACCGGATTTGGCATCATGGCTTTAATAGCCGGTGCCGAAAGGAATTACTTCAATCGTAATGACGCTTATAGAACAATCGAAAAAATTGTCAGCTTTCTCGAAAAAACAGAACGTTTTCACGGTGCCTGGGCTCACTGGTACGATGCCGCCACGGGAAAATCGTTTAGCTTTAGCCAATACGATGATGGCGGCGACTTGGTAGAGACAGCTTTTCTGACTCAGGGCCTATTGACTGCCCGCGAATACTTCCGCAACGGCAATGAAAACGAAAAAACATTAGTGAACCGAATCACCAAACTATGGGAAACAGTAGAATGGAGTTGGTACACACAGGGAACCAATGCACTTTACTGGCATTGGTCGAAAAACTACGGCTGGAAAATGAACCACCGCATCAAAGGTTTCGACGAAACCATGATCACCTATGTGCTGGCTGCTTCCTCTCCCACCTATCCTATAAACAAGGCGGTGTACGATAGTTGCTATAAAAACTCCAGCTACTATTTAAACGGTAAAAGTTATTACGGTATTAAACTAGATTTGGGAATGGAATACGGTGGTCCGCTATTTTTCACCCATTATTCATTCCTGGGGCTCAATCCCAAAGGACTTTCGGACGAACTGACTAATTATTTCGACCGCAACCGGGCACATGCATTAATTCAACTGGCTTATGCAAAAGATAATCCCCGTAAACACACCGGTTACGGAGCAAACAGCTGGGGCTTCACTTCGTCCGACGATCCGATAAGCGGATACGGTTCGCACGCTCTGAATACTCCCGACGAAAACGGGACTGTTTCACCTACAGCAGCATTATCATCTGTTGTTTATACGCCAAAAGAATCGATGGATGCTCTCCGCCACTTTTATTTCGATAAAGGCAAAGTTTTATTTGGCAACTATGGTTTCTACGATGCTTTTAATGAAGATATGGTAAGCGGACAACAGGTTGTTCACAGTTACCTGGCCATCGATCAGGGACCAATAGCCGTTATGATAGAAAATTACCGAAGCGGTTTGCTTTGGAAATTGTTTATGAGTAATCCCGAAATTCATTCCGGGTTACAGAAATTAGGATTCAAATCAACTAAATAAATTTACTAACCATTTAAGTTTAAAAAAACCATGAGAAAAAAAAGTATTTTACTCCTATTGGTTGCACTTATTAGTGCCGGTTCGCTTTTAGCACAAAACATTCGTGTGCAGGGGGTGATAGTCGATAAAAAGACAGGAGAAGCATTAATCGGTTCAACAGTTATTCAGAAAGGAGCCGCAACCAATGGAACAGCCACAGGTCTTAATGGCGATTTTACCCTTTCCGTACCATCAAACTCCGTCTTGGTGATATCGTATGTAGGATATATTTCGCAAGAAGTTAAAGTAGCAGGCAATTCGCCATTACGCATTCAGTTGCAAGAAGAAAATAAAGCATTGGATGAAGTAGTGGTGGTTGGCTATGGAACAAGCAAAGCAAAGGATTTGACATCTCCAATTACGGTTGTCAAATCAGAAGATTTAATGAGACGAACTACTGGTTCTGCCATGGGTGCCTTACAAGGTAGCGCTGCCGGCGTACAAGTAATCACAAATGGTTCTCCGGGATCAAGTCCAACTGTTCGTATTCGTGGAATCGGGTCACTGAATAACCAAAGTCCACTCTATGTAGTAGACGGAATGTTTTTTGATAACATTGATTTCTTGAATACAAGTGACATTGCGGACATTACCGTATTAAAAGATGCTTCTGCATCGGCCATTTATGGCGTGCGGGCTGCAAATGGAGTTGTATTAATCTCGACTAAAAAAGGGACATTGAATTCCAAAACTCAAATTACCTATGATGGCTATATTGGATTCCAGACTCCGGTCCACATGCTAAAAATGGCGAATGCAAGCCAGTATGCAGCTATGGAATTAGCCAAAGGAACCACATCTGACATTGCTCACGTTACTCTTTCAGCTCAAAAATTCGGGGGTAGTGGCACAAGCCCAACCACAGATACAGATTGGTATAGTGAGTTATTGAAAAAATCAGCATTGACGCATAGTCATAGTATTGGCATAAGCGGTGGTAGTGATAAGGCGACCTACAATGTAGCATTGAGCTATCTGTATCAGGATGGCATTATGAAAGCTGACAATAATTACAAGCGTTTTAATTTGCTAGCTCAAACAGATTTTCAAGCTTATAACTGGTTAAAAGTTGGGTATAAAGTTGTGGTATCAAATTCAAATCTGGTTTCACCAAACAATACAGCATTTGCTAATGCTTATTTTGCTTCTCCTTTGTATCCTGTATATGATGCCACTAATACCGATGCTACTCCTACAAATTATGCATCTGCAACCAGTATCGGTTTTGCCAACGGAGCTTTTGCAAATCCGGTAGCTGCAGCTCAATATTATGATAATAAGACAACCGGATTTCAAATATCGCCCACTGTTTTTGCAGAAATACAATTGATAAAAAATAAATTATCATTCAAAACCCAATACAGCCAAAAATATGCTTACAATAGTAATTTAAATTATACTCCGGCTTATTACGTTGATGCATATCAAATGTCACCTAATAAGTTATCTTCTCTGACTAGTTATCAGGAAAAATTCCAGAATTATATTATTGATAACACATTAACTTACAAAGGAGAAACTAATAATCATCATTGGTCAGCTATGGTCGGTCAATCAGTAAGAGATGAAAAATGGAGACAACTTAAAGGTACAGCAGTTAACGTACCTGGAGCTGAAGAAGAGTACATGTATCTTAGTCAGGGAGATGCTAGTGGGCGTACTCTAAGTGAAGACGGAACTGATTATCATGGTTTGTCATTCTTTGGAAGAGCAACTTATGACTATGCATCAAAATATCTACTAACGGCAACATTCAGAGCTGATGGAAGCTCTAAATACCAGCAGAAATGGGGTTATTTCCCATCTATAGGTGCAGGTTGGGTTATCAGCGAAGAAAACTTTATGAAAGATCAACACCTGTTTGATTACTTAAAATTACGGGGAAGCTGGGGTAAATTGGGTAACGATGCAATCCCTGCTAATAATGGATTTAGCTCTATATCATCAGGGTCTTCATATTCAGGGATCTTCGGTAGTACTTCATCTTCTGCAGGATCTTATATACCTGGTTATATTGCTCAGAATTTCTTCAATTATTTGAAGTGGGAAGTAGTAGAAGAATGGGACGGAGGTTTTGACTTCTCATTATTAAAACAACGTTTAAACGGATCTGTAGACTATTATCATCGTCAGACCAACAATCTCGTTTTTTATGCACCACAGCCAATGGGTGTTGCGGATTTATTGGGTAATTATGGAAAAGTTTCCAACCAAGGTTTAGAACTGACTCTGAACTGGACAGATAAAATTGGTGATTTCGGTTATAGCATTGGTGGAAACATCTCTACATTGAAAAACAAAGTAGTTGATCTTCACGGGCTGGCTTACAAAATGACAGGAGTTTCTGAATTTCCAACTATAATGAAAGTGGGAGAAGCTATGAATTCATTTTATGGCTATCAGGTGGTTGGAGTATATCAAACCCAAGCAGAAGTAGATGCTGATCCGATAGCAGTAGCAAATGGATTAGTACCTGGTGATTTAAAATATAAAGATCAAAATGGAGATAAAGTCCTCGACTCAAAAGATAAAGTAACATTAGGAAATTACTTGCCTAAAGTAAGTTATGGTTTTAATCTTGGATTGAATTATAAAAAAGTAGAACTTAATATTATGCTTCAGGGACAAGCCGGAAATAAGATACTAAATATGAACCGTGCTCGTCGTCTTTGGTATAGCGATATGAATGGAGACGCTAAGATGATTAGCAATTTATGGACCGGAGCAGGTTCCACAAATGAGTATCCTTCAGCATTAGGTACTACAAAAGGCTGGAATAATATGGCCAGTTCATTCTTTGTAGAAAGCGGATCGTATTTGCGAGTTCAAAATATTCAACTTGCTTATTCATTTAAGCTTGGAAAGATTCCGAATGCCCCTGCAATGCGTGTTTTTGTAACTGCTGATCGTCCGATTATTTTCACAAAATATAGCGGTTTTACACCTGAAATAAGTGGTTCAAGCACTGACCTGAGTAATACAGGATACGATAACAACGTATACCCGACATCAGCAACTTACAGTATCGGTTTCAGAATTTCTTACTAATCCATTAAAATAAAACTATTATGAAACGATTCAAATATATTTCACTTGCACTGCTAATCACACTATTACTTAGCAGTTGTTCTGACTTCTTAGACAAACTTCCAGAAAATAATGTTCCAGTTTCAGCAATTGATTACACTGAACTTAGCAACATGTACGCTCCTGTTTCAGGGGTATATCGAATAGCCGAAAGTGCTAACCCAGGTTTAGTACATTGGGTAGACTTTGGTATCAGAGGCATCCGTGGTGACGATTTAGATAAAGGTTCTTCAACCAGTGATCAATCAACACTAACCGATATTAAATTATTTCATTACACCTATGCATCAGTACAAAGTTTCTGGGGGACAAATAATTCATGGAATAACTATTATGGCATGATCATCGACGCTAACAGTGCTTTAGATGAATTAGATAAGTTTGCAGCTAACATTCCTTCAACGGATGCTACCAATCTTAAACTGAATTTACAGTACAAGGCTGAAGTTCGCTTTTTGAGAGCTTATGCTCATCTAATGGCCACGCGTGTATTTGGCAGTGTACCTATCTTAACAGACAATAGTACCATTCAAACAATAGGCAAAAGTTCTGTGGCCAATATAAAAGCATTTATAAACGATGAAATGGATTTCTGTATTACTAATCTGGAAGATTTACGTCCAAATCAGTCTACTCATGTTGGTGCAGTCACCAAATACTCAGCATTATTGTTAAAAGCAAAGGTTTGTGCAGATTTAGCTGGAAGTGATAATACAAGCACATACTGGGATCAGGTAATCTCTGCTACTGATTTGATAATCAATAGCGGAAAATTCTCTCTCTATTCTGATTATTATCAGCTGTTCAAAAAACCTGGAAAAATGTGTAACGAATCTCTTTTTGAACTCCAATATACGGATTTTGCAACAAGTTCAGGAGAAATCGTTAATCCAGATGCTTTTTGGGCATTTCAGGGGCCACGCGGTGATCAACATGGCAGTGTAATTTCAGGTTGGGGCTTTATGACTCCATCTCAAACCATTGTGGATTTTCTAAATGACCGGAATGATTCTGTTCGGTTAAAAACGACTGTTTTGTTCACTGATACACAAACCAAAGGTTCAGATAAATTTGCAGTAACACCCAGTAATGATACCATTTGGGCAAATTCCGATGGCGTGAAATATTTTAATGGAAAAGCGTACCTTCCAACCTCACAAATGACTACTGGTAGAACAGATTACGGAGAAAACAATAATATTCGTGTATTACGCTATGCCGATGCCTTGCTGTTGAATGCTGAAGCAAAAATACGTAAAGGCCAAAGTGGTGACACACCATTAAACCTTGTACGTAATCGGGCAAAACTAGCATCTATTACAGGTGCCACTTTGCAGAATGTACTGGATGAACGCAGAGCTGAATTTGCATGCGAATGGTGGGGAGATCGCTTTAACGATTTGATTCGCACAGGGCAAGCTTCAACTCTTCTTTCTGGATTTGTGACAGGAGCAAGCGAATACATTCCTATTCCACAAACACAAATTGATTTAAATACTAATTTAGGAAAATAAACTGAATTTTAGCTGAAGAGGGAAGGCATTATCCTTCCCTCTTCTTTTTGTTCTACAAAAACATTCGTTAATCATATGGCTATTATGTGAATTCATTTGGCAATACGGTAACATTTAATTATGAAAAATATAGTAAAATAGATTTACCTGTAAGTTTTTTGACTTGTACTAAATTTTAATCACGATAAAAAAAGAACCTAATGAAAAAGATATTGACAATTATCCTTTGTTTTTCAATACTACCATCGTTACCGGCTCAATCCAAAGTTGTAAAAGGTCAGATAACCGAGTACAATGTTTCTACTGAAAAAACATATCAGGTTACCGGCATTGTTTCGGACGAACAAGATAAGCCCATCAGTCAGGTAAGAGTGATGGTGAAGGATGGTGTTAGTTCCGCTACAACGAATTCAAAAGGAGAATACAGCATCACTATTGGTGCAAATGATAAAGTATTACGGTTTTATTATCCGGAAATGGTAATTACAGAATTGCCTGTCGGGATTCAAGACCTTCGGGTAAATTGCACCTTAAAAAAAGATCAATCCGATTATTCACTTCCAAAACATACAGCTCAGGCAACGATCTGGTTTGACCCTAAAAACGATCACCCCAAAACATTTTGTAACCCCCTGAATATCGATTACAATTTCGAACCATATAATAAAGAAAATAAAATCTCTTGTCGGTCAACAGCCGATCCGCTGATTGTGCCTTTCAAGGGAGAATATTATTTATTCAGTACCAATCAGGATGGCTTTTACGTTTCCAAAGATCTCTCGAAATGGAAATTCGTTTTCAGCGGATTTCAACGCAGACCAACCGACGATGACCAATGTGCTCCTGCCGTAGAAGTATATGGCGATACCATCATGATGATTGGTTCTACTTATAAAGATCTACCGGTTTGGTACAGTACCAACCCCAAAGAAGGACGTTGGAAAAGGCTTACCGAAACTGCGATATTGCCTCACTGGGATCCGGATTTGTTTTTAGACGATGACGGACGTTTGTATCTGTATTACGGTTCCAGCAATGAATTTCCCATTAAAGTGGCAGAATATGATCGTTCTACCTTTCGCCCCAAAAGTATTGTCCACGATTTGTTCGGATTGAAACCCGAAATACATGGTTGGGAACGATTTGGAATGAATAACGACGATTCTGTATCTCTGAAACCATTTATCGAAGGCGCATACATGACCAAACACAATAACAAATACTATCTGCAATATGGTGCACCGGGCACAGAATTCAAGGTGTATGCTGATGGCGTTTACGTGGCCGATAATCCTTTCGGACCATTTGTTTATCAACAACACAATCCCTTCTCCTACAAACCGGGTGGATTCGTTTTAGGAGCCGGACATGGAGGAACATTCAAAGACAATTTCAGTAACTACTGGCATATTTCTACCTGTATGTTATCCTTGCGCGAAACTTTCGAAAGACGGATAGGACTTTATCCCGCCGGATTTGATAAAGATGGTGTCATGTATTCAAACTCAGCCTTTGGCGATTATCCTACGACGATTCCTCAAAACACCGAAGATCACAGAAAAGGATACTTCACTGGCTGGATGTTACTGTCGCTAAACAAAAAAACACGAGCATCGTCGTCCGACAGCATTTACACTCCCGAAAATGCATCCGACGAAAACATGCGCACTTACTGGGCTGCAAAATCGGGGAAAGCCGGTGAATGGTTTGCCATGGATCTGGGTCAGCTAAAGCAGGTAAATGCTATTCAGGTAAACTACTACGAACACAAGGCTAACCAATTTGGAAAAGCCATGGACATATATCATCAATACAAAATTTACAGCTCCACCGACGGAACCAACTGGGAACTGGTGGTAGATAAAAGTGATAATGATCAGGATGTACCACACGATTATGTGGAACTACGCCAACCTATCCAAACCCGCTATTTAAAAGTAGAAAACATACACACTGCCAGCGGCAATTTTGCATTGATGGATCTGCGTGTTTTTGGAAAAGCTTCGGGAGTTATTCCTGAAGCTGTTCAAAAGCTAACCATCAACCGGAGTAAAAGTGATACCCGTAACGCCATGATATCGTGGAAACCGCAACAACACACTTATGGTTATAATATTTATTTTGGCACTGCAGCAGATAAACAATACAACTGCATCACGGTGTACAACGCCAATTCTTATGACCTCCGCGGATTAGACAAGGGAACATCTTATTACTTTTCCATCGAAGCATTGAGTGAAACAGGAGTCTCCAATCGGTCAAAAAGCATTTTTGTAAAATAGAAGGTATAAAATACAATATAAATAACATATAAAAACAGACTATACGTGAAAACAAGAATCTATTTTTTAGCAATCTGTTGCCTATTCCTTTCAAGTGTTTCTGCACAAAAGAGCAACAAGAAAAAGTCTATGGCAGTTGCCGAAGTAGCAACACCTGTTTTGCCATCAGGCAAAGCGCTTTATTTCAAAAATGATCCTGCCATGGATCGGTTTATAACAGATTTAATGGCTAAAATGACCATCGATGAAAAAATAGGACAGCTCAATCTGCCTTCGTCCGGCGATTTTGTTACCGGTGAGGCGAAAAACTCCGATATTGGTAAAAAAGTGGAAGAAGGAAGAGTCGGTGGATTGTTTAATATCAAAGGAGTAGCAAAAATTCGTGATATTCAGAAAGTAGCTGTTGAAAAAAGCCGCCTAAAAATACCTATGATTTTTGGAATGGATGTAGTTCACGGATACGAAACTACCTTCCCTATTCCATTGGGACTGGCTTCCTCGTGGGACATGAGCCTGATAGAACAGTCGGCTCGCATAGCAGCTCAGGAAGCTACGGCCGATGGTATTTGTTGGACATTTTCACCCATGGTTGATGTATCACGCGATCCTCGCTGGGGACGTGTTGCCGAAGGTTCGGGCGAAGATGTATACCTTGGCTCTCAAATAGCCAAAGCTATGGTTCACGGTTATCAGGGCAATAGTTTGTCCGATAAAAACACAATGATGTCTTGTGTAAAACATTATGCATTGTATGGGGCTGTAGAAGCCGGACGCGACTACAACACGGTTGACATGGGCCGACTGCGGATGTACAACGACTACCTTCCAACCTACAAAGCCGCTGTCGACGCAGGAGTTGGAAGTGTAATGGCATCGTTTAATGAAGTAGATGGAGTGCCTGCCACCGCCAATCGTTGGCTTCAGACCGAGGTTCTTCGCAACCAATGGGGATTCGGTGGATTCGTAGTAACCGACTTTACAGGCATTAATGAGATCGTGAATCATGGACTTGGAGACCTCCAACATGTATCTGCTTTGGCTTTAAAAGCTGGCATTGATATGGACATGGTGGGCGAAGGGTTCCTGACTACGCTGAAAAAATCATTGAATGAAGGTAAAATTACTCAGGCTGACATTGATCAGGCTGTTCGCCGCATTCTGGAAGCAAAATATCGTCTGGGACTATTCAGCGATCCTTATAAATACTGCGATTTGGATCGTGCTAAAACAGAAATTTATAATCAGCAGAACAGAGCCATAGCACGTTCCATATCCAGCCAGTCTATGGTATTGATGAAAAATGCCAATGAAGTTTTACCGTTGAAGCAAACGGGTACGGTAGCCGTGATAGGTCCGCTGGGAGATAATCCCGAAAATATGCCGGGGACCTGGAGTGTGGCCGCCAGACACAAAGAAGCTATCAGTCTGCTAAAAGGATTAAAAGAAACCATGGGCGATAAAGTAAACTTTGTGTACGCCAAAGGAAGTAATTTTGAATACGATGCAGAACTGGAATCGCGTTCTGCCATGTTTGGTAAAAACAGCTATCGCGACACCAGACCCGTAGCCGAAATTATTAAAGAAGCACTGGAAGTAGCCCAAAAAGCCGATGTTATTGTTGCCGCTTTGGGCGAAGCTTCGGAAATGAGCGGTGAGTGCAGCTCCAGATCTGATATTAGTGTTCCCCAATCACAAAAAGATTTGTTGGTAGAACTAAAGAAGTTAGGAAAACCCATCGTCTTGGTTCTCTTCACCGGACGTCCACTGGTTTTGAATCAGGAGAAAGAAATAGCCGATGCCATTCTGAATGTATGGTTCCCAGGCAGCGAAGCAGGTTACGCCATCTCGGATGTATTGTTCGGAAAGGTAAACCCATCGGGAAAACTTCCTATGACATTTCCACGTAGCGTAGGTCAGGTACCATTGTATTATAATTACAAATCGACAGGTCGACCGGAAAAAGATGAAGATAAATTTGAAAAATTCAAATCAGTTTATCTGGATATTCCTAATTCACCTCTTTATCCATTTGGTTATGGACTCAGCTATACTACATTTAATTACAGTGACATAAGCTTGAGTTCTTCAAAATTACAAGGTGATGAGACCCTCAAAGCCAGCGTAACCCTTACCAATACTGGAAAATATGATGGTGCAGAGGTCGTTCAGTTATACATCCGCGACCTGGTTGGAAGCATAACCCGCCCAATCAAAGAATTAAAAGGATTCCAGAAAATCATGCTCAAAGTAGGCGAAAGTAAAACAGTTACATTTGATATTACACCCGAAAGTTTGAAGTTCTACAACAGCGATTTAAAATACGACTGGGAAAGTGGTGATTTCGAAATTAAAATAGGTGGAAATTCCAATGATCTAAAAACCGCAACAATAAATTGGACTAAATAATATAACAACCCCTGGTGCGTTTAGAATACAAATAACTTGGTTTTCTAAATGCATCGGGTGGTTTTTTATAGGTCAATTCAAATAAATCGTCTGACAGTATCAATTAATAACACATCAACGTCAATTAATCGTCTGACAGTATCAATTAATCGTCTGACAGTATCAATTAATAACACATCAACGTCAATTAATCATCTGTCAGTGCCAATAAATCATCAACCATCGTAACTAACAATAAGACATGAAAAAAACAATTCCTCTTTTAATTCTCTCATTTATCTGCTTAAGCATTTCCGGACAAAAGAAAGCTAATCCGGAACTGCAAGCCGATGCGCTTATCCGGCAGATGACGCTCGACGAAAAGATCGGACAGCTGAATCAATACTCCAGCGATTGGGACAGTACCGGAAAAATAACTGCTGAGGGAGATAAAGAAACCCAAATCCGACAAGGCAAAGTAGGTTCCATGCTCAATGTAGCAGGTGTTGACAAAACAAGGAAGTTACAGGAACTTGCCATGCAGTCCCGTTTGCATATTCCAATGATTTTCGGGTTGGATGTTATTCACGGCTTTCGTACCACCTTCCCTATTCCATTGGGCGAAACTGCATCATGGGATCTGGCTTCAATAGAAAAATCTGCTCGTATTGCCGCAACCGAAGCATCTGCCTATGGCGTTCAATGGACATTTGCACCTATGGTAGACATTGCACGCGACCCTCGCTGGGGACGCGTTATGGAAGGCGCCGGCGAAGATACTTATCTGGGTAGTTTGGTGGCAAAAGCACGCGTACACGGTTTTCAGGGAAATGGATTGGGTAATGTGGACGCAGTAATGGCTTGTGCCAAACACTTTGCTGCCTATGGAGCTGCTATCGGTGGACGCGATTACAACTCTGTGGATATGAGCCTACGCCAATTAAACGAAACCTACCTGCCCCCTTTCAAAGCAGCTGTTGAAGCAAACGTGGCAACATTCATGAATTCATTCAACGACATCAACGGAATACCCGCCACAGCCAATAAATATATTCAACGAGACATTCTGAAAACACAATGGAACTTTAAAGGCTTTGTAGTAAGCGACTGGTGTAGTATTGGCGAAATGATAACTCACGGTTATGCCAAAGATAGTTACGATGCAGCCATGAAAGCAATTAATGCCGGCTCAGATATGGACATGGAAAGTCGCTGCTATCGGGATAATCTGAAACAATTGGTTCAGGATGGTAAAGTTGACATCTCCATCATCGATGAAGCAGTAAAACGCATCCTTGTCAAGAAGTTTGAGCTTGGATTATTCGATGATCCGTATCGCTTTTGTAATGCAGCAAGGGAAAAGAAACAAACCAATAATCCTGAAAACAGAGCATTTGCACGCGAAATAGGGAAAAAGAGTATTGTTCTCCTTAAAAATGAAACGCTGAGTAATGGTACAACTTTGCTACCCCTGTCCAAGCAAACAAAAAAGGTGGCTTTAATAGGTCCATTATTCAAAGCTACAAAAGCTAATCATGGATTTTGGTCTATCGCGTTTCCTGACGATTCTACCCGGATTATATCCCAATATCAGGGCATCAAGAATCAGCTGGACAAGAACTCCAGCATTGTATATGCTAAAGGTTGTAATATCAATGATAACGACAAAACGGGTTTTGCTGAGGCAATAAATGCAGCTAAATCGGCGGACGTAGTTATTATGTCGCTGGGTGAAGTCGCCGATATGAGTGGCGAAGCCAAAAGCAAAAGTAACCTACAGCTTCCCGGTGTTCAGGAAGAGTTATTGAAAGAAATCTATAAAACCGGTAAACCGGTCGTTTTATTGCTCAATGCCGGTCGGCCTTTAATTTTCAATTGGGCTTCTGACAATATTCCATCTATTCTGTACACATGGTGGTTGGGAACTGAAGCCGGAGATGCCATTGCCGATGTACTTTTCGGTGACTATAATCCTGCCGGCAAATTACCAATTTCGTTTCCTCGCACCGAAGGGCAAATTCCGATTTACTACAATCACTTCAACACCGGACGACCTGCAAAGGATGAAAACGACAAAAATTATGTGTCAGCTTATATCGATTTACAAAACAGTCCCAAATATCCGTTTGGATATGGACTTAGTTACACTAAATTCGATATCAGCAACCTGAAATTATCATCCGATGAATTATCGCATCAGAACAATAAACTGACTGTTACAGTAGATATTGCCAACACAGGAAACTATGATGGCGAAGAAGTTGTACAATTGTATGTCCGCGATTTGGTAGGAAGTGTGGTTCGCCCTGTGAAAGAACTCAAAGGTTTCCAAAAGCTAATGCTGAAAAAAGGAGAAACCAAGCAGCTATCTTTCACCCTCACCCCGGAAAATTTGAAATTTTTCAATAACGAAATTCAATACATCAACGAGGCCGGTGATTATGAACTATTCGTTGGGAGTTCTTCTGACGCAAGTTTAAAAGCAAACTTTAAACTAACCCTCTGATGAAAAGGCAGCATCTCCAATCATCTTAATATATTCGTAGCATCCTAAGTCAGGATGCTACGAATATCAAAACACCATGAAAAAAGTCATTATCCTTCTCTCTGTCAGTTTGCTTATTTTTAGTGCTTGTAAAACCGACGACCCGGGCACAGCAACTCCTGCAACCCGTACGCTGCAAATTACAAGTGTGCAACTAAACAATGCCTTTCTGACAAATAATTCAGAGCTTTACGGTGTCAGTTTCTCTAAAGCACCGATTGTAAAGATCGTTTTTAATGACTCAATAAATCTGAGTAAGCTTATATCCTCTGCAATTACATTTAGCGGCGAAATTGGTACAAACTTTAGCGCTACTCAAGGAGACAATAACAAAACATTGCTTCTTACTAGTTCTGTTTTGCCCAAAGCACTAACTGAGTATAGCATTACTATTAGTTCGGGGAATAATCTGGGAGGAAAAATTTCAACCGCTTTTTCATCTAAATTCGTTACCGAACTGGATTCTACTCCTAAATCCCCTGTTATTTCCGATGACAGCTTACTCACTTTAGTTCAGAAAAAGACATTTGATTATTTCTGGAGTTATGCTCACCCTACTTCCGGTCTTGCACGAGAAAGACTTGGCTCGGGAGAAACGGTGACAACCGGTGGTTCCGGTTTTGGTATTATGACTATTCCCGTAGCCATTCAACGTGGATTTATTACCCGGTCTCAGGGTCTGGAACGTATGAATCAAATTGTAAACTTCCTCAGCTTGTCCACTACCGATAAATTTCACGGAGCTTTCCCGCACTGGATGAATGGCTCTACAGGCAAGGTAATTCCTTTCAGTACCAAAGACGACGGTGCCGATCTGGTAGAAACCGCTTTTCTGATGCAAGGCCTGTTGACAGTTCAATCCTATTTCAAAGACGGGAATACCGCAGAAAAAGCATTATGTGCCAATATAGAAACACTCTGGGAAAATGTAGAATGGACCTGGTTTCAACAAAATGGACAACAAAAACTTTATTGGCATTGGTCGCCTAACTATGCATGGGATATGAACATGCCCATAACCGGCTGGAACGAAGGCTTGATTGTGTATGTACTGGCAGCCTCATCACCCACCTACCCCATTACAAAAGCAGTGTACGATACGGGATTTGCCCGCAGTGGAACCATGAAGAATGGTAAAACATTTTACGGAATAACTTTGCCGCTTGGCGAAGATAATGGAGGACCATTGTTCTTTGCACATTATTCTTTTCTGGGTTTAAATCCCACTCATTTATCAGATGCCTATGCCAACTATTGGACGCAAAACACAGCTCATGCAAAAATCAATTACAACTATTGCGTAGCCAATCCGAAAGGATATTATGGTTACAGTGTCAATTGCTGGGGACTTACTGCCAGCGACATTCAAAACGGTTATACTGCTTCGTCGCCCAGCAACGACGTAGGCGTCATTGCCCCTACCGCCGCTTTAGCTTCATTTCCTTACACGCCGACCGAGAGTACGCGCGCTCTGCATTTTTTCTATTATACACTGGGTGATAAAATGTGGGGAAACTATGGTTTCAAAGACGCATTTAACCTGAATACACCTTGGTTTGCCGATTCCTATTTAGCCATCGACCAGGGACCAATTGTAGTCATGATAGAAAATTATCGTACCGGATTGCTTTGGAATTTATTTATGCAGAATACAAATGTGCAAGCAGGATTGACCAAACTTGGATTTAGCTATTGAGATAAAAGAGAAAACTTTAATACAAAGCCGGTTTTAATCTCAATTAGTTATTGCCATTACCACATAAAAAACCGTGAAAGTCTTCATCATTCGGTAAATTTCGGATTAAATAATAAGAACCCAATATTCAGTCCGAAATTCAATCGAGATACGGCCGTACTGGAGTAATTCAAAAACATGCCTGCCGAAGCTATTTTAAAATTGTACACCAATGAGGTTTCGGTCATAAAATGAGACGATTGAAATGGACTGGAATAATATGCCGTATTGTCTGTAGCCCGATTGAAGGTCCGGTAAGGTACAAACAAATACATCTCAGCCCGCACATGCAAATCTTTGCTCAGATTATAGATTGGTTTCAATCCGATGGCCGCAAATTTGTTGGCACAGAAGGCTTCATTAAAAGCTGTTCGCGTATAAGGCGTCGGTTGAAAAGCAGGAGCTTGAATAACACTTATCGTATAATTTTGCAGAAGTTTCCGGGTTGAGTACATTAATTCAGCGTAAGTTCCTAAAGTAAAACGAGATGACAATTGAAAATATTGATCTGATTTGGCTCGCCATTGAATCCAGAAATCAGATGACTCCGTTGCATTATTGTTAGTGGGGGTATTGGTGGATTTATAAGTTTCATCGCCACCAATCAATTGCAATGAAGCGGTACGGTTATATCCTTTGGTAGGATACATCACATTATTCAGCGTGTAATTTTCAATTCGCCCGAAAACACTCCCTAACGAAAAATGGCTTTCATCCTCATCTGTTGAAGAGGTTACCAACAGTTTATTCAAATAATAATCATTGGTCAGATAACCATAACCAACTCCAAATTCCAAACGCCCTTTCATTGACATTGGAAAGCCGACACTCATCTTTCCATAAATTTCACTCTGCGTGAAATTAGCCGTTCTGTTATCATTATAAAATAATTGATCTCCTTCAAAATAGTCGAATTTATGAAGAACAACTCCCGCTTTTACATACCAACTTCGTTGTGAAGGAATCTCTACTCTGGTTCCTAATCCCAATCCATTATACATTCTGCCAAACTGGGCATCAATGTTGGCTGACTGAGCATAGTTAGTCAGATTTTGATACGATAGGCCAAAATAGGCCTGATTAGAAGTCGAAGAAGAAACATTACCTCCCAGCAAAACTTTTAGATGATCCTGTATTTTTACATTTAAATGTAAATCAAAATTGCCCGTTGCCGAGTTGAAGACTGCATGTGGAATGACTTCCAGAATTTTATCATCAGAGATTAGTTTAAAATAAGCCTCTTTAAATTCTTTGAGTGAAAAAACGTCATTCTGATAGTGAAACACTTGTTCTATATATTTTTTTTGAAGACTATCCACTCCTTCTACGATAACTCGTTGAAATTTTAATTCGGGATAACGATCTCTGAAAGCCTTCCGCCTTTCAGCAACTTCCTCTGCCGATATACGACGTGGAACCCGTGCTTTTATTTCTTCGATATGGACCATAGTCGAATCATAACCCATTTTCACCAGCTCATCTACCCGCGAGAAATCAAACAGTTTAAAGTTTGTGGTATGAAAACGGAACAATATTCCCTCCTTTTTGGACATGGAATAATCGGTTTTGGTCATAATCATGTTCTGAATCTGCATGAGTATATCCCGTTCATCAGGTTTGCGAGGATTACGGGCAACTACACTACCAATCATAAAATCAGGCTTAAAGTCAGCCCGCATAACATCTACCGGAAAATTATTAAAGATTCCGCCATCGAATAATAACTTACCATCGATTACAACAGGCCTGAACATAAATGGATAACTCATCGAAGCCCGGATGGCATCGCCCACCACTCCATACCTGAAAATCACCGCCTCTTTATTGTAAATATCAGAAGCCACACAGCGGAAAGGAATAAAAAGCTTATCGAAATCTCCACCTGCCACAGCATTTGCCTGCGAAGAAAGTGGAACAAAAGCGTAATTCATTTGCCGAGGCGAAACCAGACTTGTAGGTAGAAGAAAAGGCGATTTGAGTTTGATAGAATCAAAGTTGTGAATCTTGAATGGAATTTCTACAAAGCTGGGTTTGGGATCAGCATTGCGATAATAATAGTTGTAATCGGGTTGAACTTCTCCGGTCAGCCAATGTTTAAAATCACCCGATTTAATTATTTGTATTATTTCATCGGGACTGTAACCCATGGCATACATTCCACCAACAATAGCTCCCATAGAGGTTCCGGCGACATAGTCTATCGGAATGCCATTTTCTTCCAATGCCTTGATAATACCAATATGAGAGATTCCCTTTGCTCCTCCTCCACTCAATACGAGTCCTACCCGCTGAGCTTTAGAAACAAAAGTTGTACATAAAATGATGACTAAAATAGAAATAACTTTTTTCATTCAGAACGTCTACTGGTTAAACACCGTAAAATTACATAAAAATCATTGGCTATAATAAGTCTTAATCAGAATTTTTCCGATTAAGGCTCATTTCTTTGGCTAAACTGCCAGCCGTAAATAGGTCAAAAGAAATAATAGTTTGTTTACAATGAAACAATAGTAAGCTTTAAACGTTTACACATAGTATAAAAAAAGTAAATCATCTTGCATGAAAACAGGCTTCATTCTGGTTGCATTAGCAATTCTTTTATCTCTTAATAGTTATGTGATTGTACGCGGATGGCAGGCCTTGCCACCCGCTTCTGCTTATCGTCCCGTGTATTTAATTACCTGCATTTTGTTGTTTATTGCTTTGTTTGCTGGTATGATTTTCAGTAACTCCATGCCTCCTCAGGTAACCAAAGCCGTCTGTTTTGCCGGATTCAGTTATATAATCATTTTCATCTATTTATTCCTGTCGTTCTTAGCCGTTGACCTTGTACGGATAGCCAATTATTTTATTCATTTTGCACCGGCAGGAATGGCTAGCTTCCGGCTTTGGGCAATGCTTGTCACTTTAGTAGTTACGGGAATAGCTATGGGAGTTGGGAACTATAAGTTTAATCACCCGAAAATCGTTGAGCTTAGTTTAAGTGCCAACAAACCCGATCAGCATAAAGAGCTCAAAATAGTAGCCGCAAGCGATATTCATCTGGGCAGTTCCATTGATAAAAAACGCCTGCAAAGCTATGTAAAACTGATAAATGATCAGCATCCGGATATTGTGTTACTGGCTGGTGACGTGTCCGATCGATCGATGATACCTGTGGTGGCTCAGCACATGGACGAAGAGTTACGTAACATTAAAGCACCGCTGGGAGTATATGCCATTAACGGTAATCATGAACATTATGCCGAATCGCCAAACGCTACCGCCGAGTATCTGAAGAGTGCCGGGATAAAGGTGTTGCGCGACGAGGTGGCATTGGTAAACAATAGTTTTTACGTAGTGGGACGGGATGATAGGAGTAATTTAAGACGAATGAACCTTAAAGACCTCGTAAAAGGATTAGATCCCACTAAACCGACTATGTTGCTGGACCATCAGCCTTATCATTTGGAAGAAGCGGAACAAAATAATATCGACTTACAAATTTCGGGTCATACACACAACGGACAATTTTTCCCGGGCAATTTGTTTGTAAAATCGATGTACGAAATAGGTCACGGTTATCTGAAAAAGGGAAAAACCAATTACTATGTGTCGTCGGGACTGGGAATCTGGGGACCTCAATACCGCATTGGAACACAGTCGGAACTGGTGGTGATAAAATTAAAACTTTGATGTGGTGATATGATGATGTGATGATGTGTTGATGTGTTGATGTGTATAGTACTCCCCAATTCTAGGACAATTTCAGCAGCCAGTTAAGATATGTTTTATTGCTGCAAATTTATTCGGATAAAACGGGTAATAACTTTTTGGCCTTAAAAGCCATAAAAAAGTTATTCTCGTTTTAGGCCGCTGATTGATACCTTTGTTTTGGTGTTTGATAATCCAATGATTGATGTAGCCGTTCGTTGTTGTAGAACTGAAAATACTTTTCTAGACCTTTCCACAAAGTTAATCCATTTTCGTACACATTCAAATACACATCTTCATATTTCACACTCCGCCATAATCTCTCTACGAAGATATTATCCAAAGCACGACCTTTGCCATCCATTGATATTTTTATCTCGTTATTTTTCAGTTCATTGATAAATACGTCACTCGTAAATTGACTGCCCTGATCAGTGTTAAAAATATCTGGCTTGCCATGTTTTTCAATGGCTGCTTTAAGCACTTCAGTACACCACTCAGCAGTCATATTATTAGATAATGACCAATGAATAACATACCTGCTATGTAAGTCGATTATGGCTGTCAGATACATAAATCCCTTTTTCATTGGAATATAAGTAGGGTCTGCTGAAAAACCTTACATTTATTATCAATCAATATATTATCGTTATTTTTGTGTAACTAAATGCAAGGAAATATGAGATCATCCCGTAAAAAGC
>WSSedL1CaDRAFT_10000679_pt1 | contig 23046 bp, 21 predicted proteins | sample WetSurSL1Cattail_FD_9464 | JGI IMG/M metagenome (IMG submission 9464)
AAATATTGTTAGAAGCGAATTGGACGACAGTAGTACCGTCATTGTTTGAAAGTGCTAATCCATAATTTGGGAACGTTCCAGCTAACCATTGGTTAACAATATCTGTGACGTCAAATTGCACTCTTTGATACAAATCTGCTGTTGTTATTACTCTCTGAGACGACGTTGGTGCAAAAGCTACCAGAGTGTTAAAGGTTATGGTATTAATGTCAAATGGGGCAGCTACTCTATTAACAACAACCACGCTGGGTGTAGCGCCGGTTTTAGCAAGAACTGTTAGCTCAAGTATTGCACTGTCAACACTTGTAACCGGTACTGCACTCAAATCGAATTTCAAATAGCTGATAGTAAAACCAAATGATGGGTCGGTTCCAGTATAGATAGTAGGGTAAATTGCAAAATTAGTATTTGGTTGAGCCGAAGCAACAAAAGTAGTTCCAGTTGCATTGAGAATTATAGTCGGCATTTCTTGCATTCCTTCTTTCCCGACCATAGTATGCGGATGTCCCGATTATGGTAAGTACTTTGAGATAGTAGAACAGGACATTTGTTTTAATAATCCAGTTCAGTATCATTTATTGATTCATATGGAGCGAATTTTTATTGGATTTATGTAAAGGGCATGATTCTTTACATATGAAATAATCAATGTCAGCCTTTGACTCTCTTCTGTAAAATTTTTTTCACCGCCAAAGCCGTTATTGATTTCTATACATTTACAAAGTAAAGATAATGGTCCTATAGACTAGTCATATATGTTGTCATACCTACCCAATGCTTACTGAATCTCCAACAACGTGGGCAATGACAAGCACAACTGAATAGGCAACTACCAAGAGCACCATTACCAAAACTTATTCCTATAAAACAGCTGTAAGTGAATGCCACTCGCTTGATATTCATCGAAGTTGATATGCGCATTTGAAGCGCTGAATCAAATGTTGGTCTTGAATTACTTGCATTTATCAAGGTTTGATGAGAAAGTGAAAAAATTAAGTCTGCACCCTCACTGCTGCATTAGGGTACAGACCTTGCAATAAATAAAAACGCCCCCCGTAAGCCGTTTTGAAGCTTGCAGGGGGCGAAATGTTATGTTTGGTATTTTTTTGTGTCTGTGTGGCCATCTGAGCCGATTTGTTCATTGAAGCGTTTTTACTGTCCGTGCATGATTTCACCATCACGGGCTTCTATGGGCTAGTAATGAGCCTATGTAAGCAAATTCGCAAATTATTAATATTATTCGGAAAGATCGCCGGATTCGCTTTCATTGACTGCTTCCAAAATATCAATAGAACCATTAGTCGTTTTTACGTCGTGAATGGATTTGACACGTAGCTTGTCATAATCACCTTTACTTAGCTGCACCACGGTAGCTAGCATGCGTGTGAGCATATCCATATCCCTTTATAATATCATCAGTGCTTACCTCTTTGCCACAATGCGGACAAGTCTTTTTGTATTTGATTCTAGAATTGTCTTCCTTATGAAGTTGGTTGAAATGAATATCATTATCCTGTGTAGCTGTATACATTCCAATAGGAATCGCGACAAGGCCAAACGATATCATTGATTTATGAGCAACAGCCATAACAATGCCCCCTTTTAAAGTTGGTACTATTATGGCTGATTTTATATCTTTTTATTTGCATTTTGATAGATGCCATCTTGGAAGGTATTAATTGGACTTCCAAGCTTCCCGTTATTCCGCTTACGCGAAGTTTAAAAGGCAGAAGGAGCCGACGCAGTGTGCTCATAATATTCTGCAATCTATGAATGAGTCTCAGTTTTCAAATCGTTACCAACTCTATTTCTTTTTCATACACGAATTAATCTTTAAGCCAGCCACGTATCGAAATGACTGCGCTGCCTCCAACACAAATTACTTTATCCAGGCCAATTCGGCTTTTTATGATTGACGGTTTCCCCATACTTTCTCCCTGAATAAAAGTATTCTCATCCTGTTCTGAAATCAAACCTTGGCTGTGGAGATAATAGGTCAGCGCACCATTCGACGTGCCGGTAGCTGCCTCTTCGTCAATTCCATAAAGCGGAGCAAAATTTCGGCATCGAGCCGTGACTTGGGCGGACAATTCAGGATAATACATATGAACACCAACCACTTGATGTCTTTGAGAAAGCCGGATGACCTCTTCTTTGTTTTGAACAGAGTGTGTGAGCTTATCTATGCTGTCGACCGGCAGAAGAATATCTGGTAAGCCTGTACTGACAATGCATGGCTGCAATGTTGCAGGCTTATCATCTATGCAAAGCCCGTAGGCCTGGTAAAGAACGGAGGCTTCCTCATCAGATAATACTTTTATCAACTTGCCCGGTACCATTCCCATCCAGATACAGTCCGGTTCTATTGTCACCGGAATTTTCCCTGCTGCTGTTTCAGCTGTATACTTGCCACTTGGCAATGCTTTCTCCTCCCGCAGAGCCGTAAACGCAGAGATTGTTGCATGTCCACACAAATCCACTTCACCTTCGGGGGTGAAATACCGGATACCGAAGAGATGCGAATCGATTCTTTTCACAAACGCCGTTTCAGAATGCTTCAGCTCCGCGGCAATCTGTTGCATCAGGGCAGCGTCTGGAAATTCTGCCGTTCTGTCCAGCAAGACAACACCGGCCTGATTTCCCCCATAAATACGTTCGGCAAATGCATCCACGATGTATAATTCCATTTATTAACCTCTCTTGTTAAATTTTTAAGACGTAACATCTATTTTTTGTTAAAAGTGAAAACGAAAGCGAATGAATAATATCACGCCTTAACAATCTGAACTTGCGCTGGTTTCTCATTATTCCGCTTACGCGAAGCTCAAATCTTAATCTCACACAGATTAACGGTCTAATCGGCAGTTCGGTGAGCCTCGTGAACTGCCGGTTATTCCGCTTATCGAACTAGCGCAGTCTATTATAAAGATCACGTTTTACTGGTTCTGATTGATTTCAAACCTCTTTTTGCACTCCGTGCATTCATATGTGTGAGTGGATGTGGCAACGGTTCCGTCCTTTCTGATGTAACCGCGAGAATTCATTTCACTTCTCGGAACATTACGCAACACGCCTTTGCACACAGGACAAATTTGTATCTCGGGTTGGGGCCCGGGTTTATTAGCCATTTTTATCTCTCCTTAATTTCAGGGGTTAATAAATAGATTCGGAAGTTTAGAAACCAGCCTATTATTCATCCGTGTCAGGGACGGCATCCAGCATTACTTTTGACTCTTCCGCAGGAAGAGAGGACACTTCCCTTAATTTGCTGTTGATCTTTCTCGTACGGACTCCAACCAATTTATCCAACTCCTCGTGGGTTTGCTCGATTCGTTGCTGTGCTTTGGAAAGGACTTCCGTGAAGGTATTAAACTCTGTTTTGACTGCGCCGAGCACATTCCAGACCTCACTGGATCGTTTCTGTATTGCAAGAGTCCGGAATCCCATTTGCAGGCTGTTTAAGAGCGCGGCAAAGGTTGTAGGTCCAGCAATATTGATTTTGTATTGCCTTTGAAGTGTATCAACCAGACCTTTCCGTACAACTTCCGCATACAAACCTTCGAAGGGTAAAAACATGATCGCGAAATCCGTTGTATAGGGCGGATCAATATATTTATCGTGAATGTCCTTCGCACACCCCTTTATCCTTGCCTCTAGCGCTGCTTGTGCGGCGGCAATGGTGTCTTGGTCTGCGGTATCGTAGGCATCCACTAATTGGTTATATGTATCTCCGGGAAACTTTGCGTCAATCGGAAGGAAGACACAATGATCACCTTCACCGGGAAGTTTGATAGCATATTCTACGCGATTTGTTGAACCTTGTTTGGTAACAACATTTTCCTCGTACTGCTCTTTTGTCAACAGTTCTTCAATGATTGCACCGAGCTGGTATTCTCCCAGTATTCCGCGTGTTTTGACATTGGATAGAACTTTCTTTAGATCGCCTACTCCGTTGGCAAGTGTCTTCATCTCACCAAGGCCGGTATAGACCTCCTGTAACCGTTCGCTGACCACCTTGAAGGACTGGGTGATTCGGTCATCCAGGGTTTTTTGCAGCTTTTCATCAACCGTTACGCGCATTTTTTCAAGTTGCCGGTTGTTATCCTCCTGCAAGGCTTCCAAACGGTTTTGCACAGTTGTGCGGATACCATCAAGCGAATCCTTGTTCTGTATCGTAAAGTTTTTGAACTGTTCATCAACGGCCTTCAGCCTGTCGGAAACTGTGTTTTGCAGGCCAGTCTGCGCTTCCATCAGCATTTGAGTTATTTCCTTGAGTCGCTTATCCTGAAGCTCAAACTGCCTATCCTGCGCCTTTGAAAGCATTTCTGTGGTTTCCTTCACGCTCTGCTGAAGCGCCAGGATGCTATCCGACTGACTTTTTTGCAGAGAGAGTAGTTTCTCCGCAATATCAGTTTTCAGTAGATCTTGATTTTTAGAAATATTTTCTGTCAACTCTTTCAGTCGTACATCCTGCCTCTCAGCAGTCTGGCTCTGTACGGCTGTCAAAGATTCTGCATAATTCTTCATTGTAGACTGAACAGTTGTGTTCATCTCGGTCCTGGATGCCCTTATCTCATCAACGATTTCGCTTTTAAACGCGTTTTGTCTGGTTGCCAGTTCACCTAACAGTTCATTTTTGAACTTCTCGATATCAACCGGTGCAGCTTTCCGGATAGTCAGAAAAACATCGATAATTACAGCGATCAAAATTGCAGCACATAGTATTTCAAGAATCTGCATGATGAGCATAGCCTCTTTTCTCTTTTATGAAATGGTTTCTTATTAATACTGTCATTTTGACATAATGGGTATGCCAGCATTAAAGAGATTGGGAAGTCCGATAATATGCTCAATCTCTTTTGATGCAGGCAATAGAATTGTAGTAATCTCAAATCTCGATACTCTGTTCATTTACCTTCGCCATATAAAATATCTTTTGCTTCCTTGATATCAATTCGAGCCTTGTATCCATGCTTCTCCAATAGATATAGGAGATTTGCGCCGTTCATCAATGTAAGGGGTTTCCCTTGGGCAAAACTATATGCATCATTACCATAGTTTGACGTTGTGACGAGAATTCCTTTCGTAGCACCTTCATTCATAACTGTTCCATACAAGTCTCTGACCGCAGAAACACCGACAACATTCGTGTATCGTTTTGCCTGTATCACAATTTTTCCACCACGAATTGGGTCCGGGTCAAAAGCGACCGCATCAACCCCGCCGTCGCGGCTGGCTTGCGTGATTTTTACCTCGCCACCATTAATATTAAACTCTCGTTCAAATATTTCTCGGATAAGGTTTTCAAAATCCTGCCAATCAATTGCCGCCAGATTGACACTGTCATCCAAGCTATCAACAACGGCGTATCCATCAACAAATCTATGGTCTTCGCGCTCCATCTTTACAATTGGCGCAATGGGGGTAACATTGGCAAATGTTGCGGCAGAAACACCTTTTGAGTTTTTAAACCATGTTTTCGGGTCAACCGCGCTCAAATTGACTTCTTCGAATGCCGTTCGTGCTATATTTACAGATAATACATATGGTTCAATATTTTTCCCGGTTGCTTTGTCAATGGTATTGATTTTGCCGTTGAGAACCGCAGCATTAACCATTTCATACTCTGCCCCAACAGTGAAAACATAATTTAATATCTGAAGTACGATTTGATACACTACGCTGTCGTACTTTTTTTTCATATAAGGCTCAGAATGATATGCTTCTTTAAGCTCATTTTTCGACTTAACATAGCTAACAGCTTTTAGATTTGGCAAATCATCAATTGTAGGTAAAAGCAAATCAATAATTAAAGTCTTATTGTCGGCGTTGTATTCAACCTCAACCGACCTATCAAAGGTAAATGGTAAGTTAATTTTTTCTAATAGCAGAGTATAATATCGTTCTACTGCTTCAATATTACCGACCTTATATTTCTCAAAAAACTGATCTATCTTTTCGTTTGACTCAGATTGCTCTTTTAGAAAGGTATTCCGTCTATTTTCCCATTGCGTTACGCAAGCATTGTAATCTTGTAGTGCCGCATCATTCTTTACTTCAATCTCTGTCCTTGCAGCCTTGTACGCATCCAAATCATTATTGTACTTCGCTATATTATTGTTTTTAAATTCAGCCATCTTATTTTTTGAGATCTTTATAAAAAAAGATGGTTGAGGATTATACTTAGCATCAGATAACTGAGGTTCATATGGCAATTCCTTAAGAAGCGGTTGCTTTGGGCTCGCTTCAGGATATTTTGAGAAATTCTTTAGCTCATTCAAATCCAAGCTTTTGGGGTTGAGAGAATCAATAAGCATTGTATCTAATGCCTTCTGAATACTCTCAGCTTGTTGCGTCATCTCATTGGCATAAGCCAGCGAGTCTTCGCTGTTTTTGAGTTTACCCTCTCTTTCTACCTTCTTTGCCCACTGCTCGTCCCATTGAGCCATCAGCGCAGCAGTTTTTTGATCTAATTCATACTGGGTAGCGGCTTTCACTATGCGATATTTATTGAGGCCTTTATGAGAAACCTCCGCTTGACAGAAATATCTTGATGCCACGTCTTTACCTCCTAGATTAACACTTGGTGCCATGATATGCGTTTTTGTTGTAAAATAATTTATTCTTCTATGCATTTGCATCAGTTTCTAATAATTGCTGTCACACATTTGTCCAACTTAAACACAATGCGAAGCTCAAGTGGAAAGGGAGACGAGACATTGTGCTCATAATATGACTAATGTTAACCGTAGTTTACTTCTTGGCCACTGCAATTTTCGCTGTGCTGAACACCGTTGTAAAAATGGAAGCTAACATAAAAATGCCAACTATTCGCACCGACCAATCGGGAAATGGAGCCACAAAACGCCACATTATAAATCCTACAATGGTAATAACTAAAACTATTATGCTGATAATTTGTAACTTTTTCATTTACTTGCTCCTAATTGAATATTTAATAATCCAAAGATTTTATAAATTATTGGAACACGCTTCCGTTGTATGTCATAAACATTTATGCGAAGCTTGCATATTGATGTACTTATAGAATTGAAACATCTAACAGTTCAAGTTGTTCTATGAAAACTTCTGTTTGATCAGTGATTGCCATGGTGTTTACCCAAATAAAAGCATTTTGGCTAATGGTCCCGTCTGTTTGATCAGCATATCGCAGTTTACTACCGTTATCATCTAGATCGTTAAGCACATTTATGAAGTCACTCATACCATTGAGAATAGAAATCTCTTGCTCTGAACATTTTTCCTGAGGTATATATTGTCGTAGTGCATTCCATAATCCTTTTAACCCATGATTCTTCTTGGGTGGCTTATTAAGCATCGAGATTGTATGCTTAATAGAGAGTTCAACACAATGCCTACATAAATATATAGCAGGCAAACTTAAAGAATAAGTCTTAAAAACTACACCAGGCAGTTGCATTTCTTCGAGCTTAAGTTTCTCTCCCAACACTTTAGCGCTTTGTAGATATGACTGTATAAATTCTTTTTCGGCCCAGTCTTTTTTACATTCCTCTTTTATTGTGCAACTTAAGGCAAGAGGATGAAACTGCTTAAGAGTCGGATCATCAAGCCCATTCATCTTTTCCTTATATAGATCATGCTTTTCTATTTCTTGAAAAACAATATCCTTAAATATCATTTTATACCTCTTTGCTCCAAAATTAAATATCACTCGAGATTTCACAATGACCGTTGACTTTTGTCGGTAGCCCTGTTTTTCTTTCACTTTATGAAAAATTCGAAGAATGCTCCGACCCGACTGCTTTGCTCATAAGTTGAACGTTAAGAAGTGCTCCTAAAACGCAGCTAAATATTGCGAAACTCCTTAGGTGGTTTCTTCCTCAGTATAGCCACCGCCGATTGTCTCAAGGAAAATATTACGGAACGGCTCATCGAGCGTGGCGTAAACAAGTTGAGCCCAAACTTCTGTGCTGAGATTTCCGCCTTTTACGCACCAGACTTTATAGTGTTCGTCGGCGTACTCTCCGATGGAGATTCCGGTCTGCTGCTCGGCATCACGGTATTTTAATTCAAAAACGTCCCTAGTGTACTGATTAACAGAGAAGTCGATATGATCGAATTTTTCAAGTGTCGGATAGTACGTGCCGTGTATGTAATTTGTCATTATGACTGGTTCAGTACTTGCGAAAATATCAGGGTTCCATATTTGCTCGACATTCAAATGATACAGCTCCGTACCATTTTCGATAGCTTTCTTTATATATAAAAGTATTCGATGATTCGTTTTAGGATCGTAGTGGATAATCGTTTCTTTTCCGCGTCGGAGCTGCTCGGAGATATTCTCGAAGTTTAAGGTGATCCCACGATATTTCTGAGCATCCCAAGTTGCGGTCCCAACCATTTGTGAATATGGGACGGCGAGATTATTGTCACATCGCGTGAGTATTCTTGTCGACGGTTTTATTTGCTGCATTATCTCTATGGTGTTCGGCACTTCAGGGTTAACACTTCCGATAGACGTATCAAGGAAGATATTGTAGAGATAGTACTTATCGTTCAACCTGAAGCCCTGCCTTAAAAATTCGGCATCCGTCACATCAGTCAGTCCATACTTGTCACGCGGCAGTTCGATACACTCATGGCTGAGTATTTCGCCAACATCATAAATCCGATAAACACATTCTTCAACAAGCCGGCAGATAAAAGCGCATATGAAGCGATCCATATCAATGTCGAAATTATCTGCATAGGTTTTCTTCCCGTCAGCGGCGTCCATGACGGCAATGTCATGAGCACCAGGGCCACGGTACTTTATGATCTTACCGACTATTGCAAGGTATATGAGGTCTCCACCACCGTTATTGGTTTCGGGCCGGAAGCAAAAGCAGAGCAACTCTTCGATATCAAGATCGGTGGCTTCAAACATTATTCTGACCTTGTTTGCCGTTTCAATGAGCGGCAATGGTAAAAATTTATTTTTCTGAAAGAGCCGCGAAAATGAAAAAGTGTAGTTCTTCAAAAACAGGTTAGGGTATGTATTATGAAAAATCCCGCCATGTGGAGCTTTTTTCATTGAGCGCAAGTAATAGTTTATTTTCCAAAACTCCGGCGTCTTAATGACGTCCCGGATAAAGCCTCTAAAATTTTCAGATAAGTTTTTCATAAATCCCTCAATATAACTGGTATAGCAACAGATTAAACATTAAACGAAGTTCATAAAATAGGAAGCAATTTATTTATGTAAAAAAATCTAAAAACTAAAACGATACATAATTGCTTTTATCCTTGATTTCCGCCATAATTCTATTGTAATAATCCAGTAATACATCCTGCTCTGTTCTACCGCCATTTTTTTGGGGATCATAGTCTGCAATAATAATGCTACTTTCGCGATTTTCTTCAACACGCAATTCTTCAACAATTTTAGTAGTATCGTTCTGTATTTCTGGTATAAATAACATCGTATCAGCTTCAATACTGAAATACGGATCTTTACCACTAGCATATGCTGATTTAGTCATGTTACTGCTTCCAATAATTCCAGCAACAGGTTTTTCATCTTTGAGTAAGATAAATACTTTAGCATGCCAATGACCACCAAGATTTTTGTGTGCAGAAATCTTTGGTATAGCACCATAATTTCTCCTTAATTCGCAAACGAATTTTTCGTACGAATTATCCCAATCGCGCCCATTATTAAATGCTCTTGATCCTACTAGCACCACCTCATTGTAACTGGAATCAATACAATCTAAAATTGTTCTACCGTTTAAATTTGGTTCTTTACTGGCATAGTAATTCGTGCCAAATTTAGAAGTTGTATAATCTTCTTGAAAATAACCCGAACAAATCAATACTTTGTTACCAATTTTCAAATCAAGCAACCCTAGCATTAATTCCTTAAAGTAACTCAACCGATCCTCATTACGTAATGTAAGTGCAATTCCCATTTCTACTCCTTCTATCAGGACTAAGTCTAACCCTTTACTAATTGCATAAGTTTGCATGCAAGTTCAAAGGGGGTCCCGAATTTATTCTACTGGCAATGAAATTGTTTCGAGAAGCATTCTCCATTTCGCTAATAAAGTATCTGCTAGATAAAAAGCTTATATGCGAAACGGAACAATAAGTTATTATGAGCAACACATAGAATCTATTGCTATTCAGTTTACAGCCACCTTTTCCGATTTCAAGCAATGCGCTTTCAATTGGTCTATAGTGATATAGGCTTATCGGGTCTCATCTCATTTTTGTTCACTGCTTGTCTATATAGGCAGCGCATGAAGGACAGAATCCGTGCTCAAGCGCATCCGCATCTACCAATTCGCCGCAACGTCCACATTTCACCAGTTCATTTTCATATCCACAATAACAGCACCGACCTATAGGTAGGAAAGTTTCATCGATGGATACGCCAAACTTTCCGCATTGCTCACAGGGGAAGTCGGCGACAAACTGCACAGCGCCCTTGTTCTCGTAGGCAAGTGCGTCAAGATTTGCTGGATAAGGATTCAAAGACTCAATGGTATCAAACAGTTCATCTTGAAAATAATCCAGTTCAGAAGTATCATACTCGGAACCATCGGTGGCTACCATGATACCCTCTTCACCCTCATCGCCATTCCCATTGTGGAAATGTATTTCTGCCTTGCAGATTTCATCTCCGGCTCCGTCTTTTGCAACTATATAGCAAGTGCTGTCTTCGCCGAGGTCATCATCGACAGAATACTGCGCTATAGCATCAATCCTTGCACTGCCATCCTCCACTGCCGGGCATGATATAGAGAAAACGAACTCCCCCTCAGTGGGTGTGGCGAAATCGGAAATTTCGTAACAAACATCTAAATGATACCGTTGATAGACGGCATCGAAAAGATCGTGCAGAACTTCATCAAACCAGTCTTTGATTCCACTTTCATCTAGTATGTCCATCCCGGTCTCACTCGCCAGTCGATCACGATAATACTCGCGCTCGTATTCAGCATCTTCATGTTCTGCTTCCCATGTTTGAAGTACTTCATCTGCTGTCTCTTCACGCTCAAACTTGGCATTGGCTGATAAGATGAGTGAGCCCATAGTCTTAAAATCCTTCAGAATTACCTGATAGGAACTCCACGACAGCACTTTGCTGTGGGCAACATGATTCCGATCTTCGATGAAGGCGTGGGTAGCAGTTTTGAAGGCATCCGGATCATCAATGTACGGGACGAAAAGATTATCCCATATTTTTTTATCTACAGTCCGCCGGGCTTTGATATAATCAGCTACGCTGCCACCTGTGACCTTTTGTTTGGCTCCCATCTCCTGAACCTTTGCATAATCTTGTCGGCTCAGGATAACATTATCTTTGAAGATAGCACCCTCGAATATTACCCCTGCCAAAGTTTCAAGCGTCATGGAGAGAAAATCCGCATTGATGTTGTCAAACTCAGGAACACGCTGAATGAACTTTTCTTTCAGGCTCTTTACCGACTCAGCATCTTTCTCCAGCCCGGCTTTTTTGATCCAGTTCACACCAAGAAAGTGAATCAGCACTTTGCTGGAGAAGGCCCTCAGGTTGTTTTCAACTGTGAACGCCTTCTCATAGGCTTCTTTACATAGCGCGGCCGCTTGCTCATCCACAAGCCATGTGCATTCCTGCCAGTCAGGGAAGAGCTTGTTCTTCAGCGCAATTTTCAGATCTTCGAGCTTCTGGTCGTAACTCTCCGTTCCTGGCGCTGTGATGGCAATTTCCAGACGAGCCGCTTCACCGTTATAGGTGTTGACGGCGAAGGATATGTTGTACTCGGAACCAACTGTTGAAGAGAGCGTAAACGTCTCATTTGCAATGCGCTCACGTGAGCCGAGGTATATTTGATTAGCCCAGTCTGAAGGTGTGAGGACTTTGAACACATCCGTTACAATATTCTTGCAGTAGTCATCACCATGGTAATGTTCTACACGGATGTCTTCGAATTCTTCAGAATGCTCCATCGTCCAGGTATACAACTGATCCATATTCTTAATGCCGTCCATTGACAATAATATTCGCATTTTACTATTTGTCTCTCTTTCCTTGCTTTCTTTCCCACATATTATTTGTTTTATTGTCCTACATTTTACTTTATGAGATGCTTAAGTTCACCTAATGGTACAAATAGCCTGTCAATCAATTAAACATAATGGGAAGTCAAACTAGCGACCATGAAGAATCCGTCACTAATTCAGGCATGTTTTATAAATTTAGCGTCACAGAACTGACATAGTCTGCCGTCCTCTATTCCCTTCTATTATCTAATAGTGTCCCACTCTTTTTGTGAATCAAAGAAGAGACTGTAATAAATCGCCTTGAACTTTTCGTCTGGTATATTATTCATTTCATCTCGGAAAAGTGGTTTCAATAGCACTTTTCTATCTTCTGTTATCTGCGACGAATACCTCGCTAGACTCAACCACGAATACCAATGAATATCGAAATTCGCATAATCAAAAGATTCAGGGAAACAGACAAAACTAAAAAAGTAATTGTAAATCGCATACTTTGAAAATTTCACCAAATCGCTTACCTTGCTTAATTCATAAAGCCGTGCCACTACGTAAAATGGCTTATTAATGTCACCAACATCATAAGCATCAGCCTTCGCTTTTGCTTTTTCGCATAACTCTAACAGTCTATCTTCAACCATTGTGAAATTGACTGTATCAGACAATACAAGAAAATAGATATCGTTGGGCTGTAGATTCTGAATATTTTGCTTAATATAGAGACGTATACCTTCCTTGCCTTCTACACAGCTTATACTATAAATCGACGCCAAAAGTAAAAAACGATTTTCATTGTATGCTGTAATACGAAGTATATTTGTTATTGTATCTGAGGATAAAAAACACTTATTTTTTATTAGGGACGCTAAATTTATAACAAGGTTAGTATCTGCTAAAACACAATTCAGGAATACAGAATTCGCTTCATGCGTGTTATTTTGGATCTCACTAACGATGATGCTTAATATTTCCGAAATAGGTTCGAATAAATCAGTATTATCGTTCTGGCGCTTTATGTAAAATAAAAGTTGCTGTATTTCATTTATAAAATCTCGATATACCACAAAATGTTGCTCCTTAAATAAAGGAATAAAAGCAGTAACTGCCATTTTTGCGATATTAGCAACAAATATGATTTCATCTTCGCTATATGTGAAATATTGGAGCAAAATAGCGCAATTCAGCAATTTACTTTTGAGTACAATAGAATAGGAGTAGAAGTTGGAACTATTTTGTTGCGAAAAACTAAATTCCTCTAGAATATGTTGAAAAGTACTGAGTAAGTACTCTTTCGAGGATTGATTATCCGCTACTTTAAGAAGCGAAACATTATTTTCTTTTAACAGGTATCTTATATCTTTATCGTCAACTAAATTAATGAGCAAGTAAAAATCCATCAGTTCCAAGCTGTATTCTTCATATTTATCTCTTTTTTTTGAAGCGATTAGTTTCTGTCTTACATAAGGTGAAGTTAACTTAATTATTGTCCCTAAGTATAAACTAATAATATTGTGATAATTACCATAAAGAGACCGGCCTTTTAGAGACGCATCAACACATATTGAGTTATATATGAAGAATTTAATTACATCGAATAACTGTGTTCTAAACGTATTAAATTCTCTATTTTGAAAACTCTCGGATGACATTGATGGGTTGTTCTTGCTATATTTCGTTATTATCTTAGCGCATTCACGATTAGCATAAGCGTATAGATTGTCATACATACTATAATAGCTAGATAACGTTTTTATTGGTTTTAGAAAGCTGTCAGGTAGTGCTTTAAATAACGGATAACTAATAAATTTCCCCTCGGTATGAAGTAGATTTATCCCTAACACCAACTGCATATTGTAGTTTTTTGCTTTTTTATATCCATAATACAGGTTCTGAAAAAGTCCTATACATTCATTATCATGAATGTAAGCCATAATATATGCACGATTAAGTTTATTTGTTTTACTCTCAGGTTCGAGAAATTTTCGTAGCATCTGAATGTTATTGTCGAGTACATAGTCACCGATGCTCTTGTGAAAGTCGGTTATATCAAATTCATGTATAACTTCAAGACGATCATTTCTCCTTATAATGCATTTGATGCCGCATTTAATAAAGATTGCCTTAATCAAATTCTTGCTTTCGTCGTCACCATCACTTAATATATGCAGGATACTATCTATTGCTGAAACACGTGGCGTATGTTCAATGTTTTCAATATAGAGTGTATCGTGTATTTTTGTGTAGAAATAGCTATAATCAATATCTAGACAACTTAATATATCCTCAAAACATATGAAGCTGAAGTTTTCATAAACACTTAATTTTTCAATTATTTGACTGGTTTCATATTCAGTCGGTTTGAACTCAGTTAAATATAAACAGCATCTTTGTAAGTTTTTACCCTCGTTTATGTTCATATCATCAACAGGCTTATTTCTAAAGCATTCGGGTAAATCGTTATACTCAAGAACATTAATGTTGCTTGCTTTTAAGAATTCTTTATCGAATTTGTTGATAGTTGAATCCCTTGCGTTAATTAGGAAATGTTGGGTGCGTTCGACTTCGCCTTTATACTTATCTGCGATACCGTCTACCCATGACATTATAAGCTTAAGATTATAATCGCCAATGCCATAACCTACAAATAGAAAAATATGATTTATGAAAAGTGTTTTAATAAACGTTTCTATAAACGAATGAGATGACGAATATTGCAAATAATCTCTTTCTTTTAACACTAATTGATCTTTGTTTACACAGTCTCCATGCATTTTAATAAACAGCCGGCTTCGTTTTGCATTTATCATGTCAGCATCTTTATAAATTCGGGTATACCTATCTAATTTACCGTCAATAGGCGCATCAACCAAATCTGACTTATCTAATGAAAACTCAATCAGATTATCAAAATTCGTGGTTATAATGTGTTTGGGCTTTAGTTGTAATAGTGTATCGATTATAATATTTGGTTCATCAATTTTCTTCCCATATTCCGCCTCAAGCATATTAAAGTATTGTGAGTGGTCTTGGTCTTGGTCGTATACGAACTGCGGAATTTTTAGTAGCTCATCAGATGTGTATTTTTCACAACGATCACTTGAAGAATATGAGATATTTGCATCCATTTCCTTAACTATTTCTTGCCACAACTTGAAGCCAGAATTGCGCGACACGCCAGCACCAATAAAAATGACCAGTCTATCTTGTAATGACGCTTCTCTAATATCCCTTAGCATTTCATTTATGTTCATAATCCTAACCCTTTCTAAACGTGCATATTCCTCTAATTCAGGATAGCTGGTATTCAATCTCGTGCGGAATATTCAACATATCGTTCTTTGGTCATACCACTCCGCTAGTGAGCTTCTCATTATTGCTATTAAATGTTGTTCTCCCAACTGCGTATTAACGTTAATTATATACAAGATAAACTTTGCTCTAGGATTTATTTGTTATTCTCAAATTAATAATTATTATATTCTCATTAGGCAATGATTTCAATGAAATAAGTCGAGATTGCAAAAATATTGTGGAAATATATTCCACAATATAATGCAGTTCAATACATGATAAAAAGGCTGTAAAAGCGGAACTGGTTCCGCTTTTACAGCCTTAATTTATATTACATCAATTGTTTGACTAATAGGGGAGGTGTTGCCACCAGAATATCTATTGCTGTCTGAGTATCCACAAGCCAGCGATTCATACTTTCCCGATCAAGGACTACCGGCATCCGATTATGAATCTCAGCCATAGAACTGTTTGCATCCGTTGTAAGGATTACAAAGCGAGTTTCACCGTTAAACTCATTGTAAAGACCGGCCATATAAAGGGCTTCGGATTCTGGCAGATTGAAAAGGTATTTTTGCTTTTTTGCGTCATGCGACCATTCATAAAAACCGGTTGATGGTATCACGCAGCGCTTGGTAAACAAACTCTTACGAAACATCGGCTTCTCCTGAACCGTTTCCGACCGGGCATTAATAATAACGCCCTTGCTTTTAAAGGCAGGAAATCCCCATTTCACAGCTTCAGGCATAATAATACCTTGCTGCTGAATTAATACCGGAGCCTTATCTGTTGGAAAAATTTCTCCGGTTTTTATTTCACCGTTGGTTTTGCGCTGCACTTCATCGATAATATCACGGATATCCTGCTGTTCTGTATCGCTGAATAATACATACCTTCCGCACACGCTAATCACCCCGCACTTACTTCTGCATCTAGTTTATCACCCTTGGCTTCTACGAACCATTTATTTTCTTCCAGCCAAATATATTTCTCATGTCCCTGAATCATACAGCTGTACCGGATACCCGCGCCCCCAGCTTTTAATGAAGCACAGGGGCGGACATCGACAATTTTATCGATTTCGTATATCGTGCCTTCTTCCCACCAAATGGCCATTGGCTTGATTGTGCCATCGGGATAGTACCTTACAATCATATCCACATATTTTTTATATATCGGCATCGATCACGCCTCCTTAGAAATATCCTACGGGATGAATCGTGTGGTCGCGTTTCGGATCGAAGCCAGAGAGCTGCCGGTCAGCAAGTAAAACAGCCGGCTGCACACTATAACTTCCAAAACGGTTTTTGAGCCAGTCTACAGTGCTGTCCAGATGTTCTTTCTTTTCTCTACTCGTCTCGTCTGAAAACAGATCCGTTTGTACTGCAATCGTATCACTGACAAAATCAGTCACACTGATGCCTATGCTGCGAATCGGCTTGAGCCAGTGATATTGCTTGCAAAATAAGTTAAAGCCTTCCTGGGCGATTTCAGAAGTGATATTGGTGTATTGCTTCAGCGCGTATTGGCGGGTAAACGAAAACAACTGATTATCCCTCACGCTGATGCACACGGTACGAGCCTTGAAGCCTTGTTCCCGGAGCCGCCGGGCAACGCTGTCAGCAAGCACAAATAAAATAATCTTCACATCCTCGTTATTTTCCAGATCACGTGGCGTTGTTGTAGAATTCCCAATGGATTTTATGGTGGGCTGGTTATCAAACTTTGCTACAGGCGTCGTATCTAGGCCGTTGGAAAAGCAATAGAGGACATCGCCCCATTTGCCAAAAAAGGAGCGCAGGATTTGATTTGAGGTTCCTGCCAGATCACCTATTGTATGAATTCCTAATGACGTGAGCTTTTTCTCCGTGGCCCGGCCTACATAAAGTAAGTCACTTGCCGGAAGCGGCCATGCGATTTGCTTAAAATTATCTTTTGACATGACCGTTATTGCGTCGGGCTTTTTATAGTCTGATCCTAATTTAGCGAAAATCTTGTTATAGCTTACCCCGATGCTGACGGTAATGCCCAGCTCAAATTTGATACGGGCGCTGATTTTCTTTGCAATTGTCAGGCCGTCTCCTTTGACCGCGCTGCCGGTCACATCAAGCCAGCTTTCATCAAGGCCGAACGGCTCCACCTGATCGGTGTAATCCAAATAAATCTGGCGCGCCATCTTAGAGAAGCGCATATAGAGTGGATAATTTGGCGGCACGATTACAAGATCAGGACACTTTTGCTTCGCTTGCCAAAGGGCTTCGCCGGTCTTAATATTATATTTTTTAGCAATCTGATTTTTTGTAAGAATAATCCCATGTCGCTGCTCTACATCACCGCCGACAGCAACCGGTTTATCCCGTATTTCCGGATGGTAAAGGCACTCTACCGAGGCGTAAAAACTATTGCAGTCGCTATGCAAAATTACACGTTCCATGCGTTCAACTCCAAACAAATGTTTGTATATTATTATAGAACACTTGTTCGTAATTTTCAATAGGTAATTTAAGTCAAAAGAAATTGATCCACTATGAGTCATATCAATAATAATCCACTTTAAATTTTTAATGATCATTGTACCTTTTGAGTTAAATAATAAAAGAAGCTGTCTCAGTAGAAACAGCCTCTTTACTTAATTTTTAAAACCGGAACTTGTTCCGGTTTTAGTCTAAGGTCTTAATTATATTATTATGTTGTTTACAAATGTTGCTCTATCGCTTTCATCTGCTGTATATGCGATAGAAATAAAACAAGCCTCTTTTGTTTGCTTCAATATTTCTTCATATTCGCTATAGGCGTTTCTGGATCTTCCAAACCTTGCTCCTAATACGCCACCAATATCAATGTTGTGTTTGCTCAATTGTAAATATGTTTCTACCGTAATAATGGTAGGTTTGAATGGTTGTTCAGGTTCGGATTTCTCATAAAAATATAATAGGTAGTCAATTTTTGTAAGTTCATTATCTTCCTTTTCAATATATCCTTGATAACCAAAGAGTTTACCTTGTTTAACTACTAACCTTACCATGTCATTAGCTATGCATTTACCATTAATAATTTGGTTTTTGCTGACTAAACCCTTTCCATGGCCTGTAACAAAAACTCCTTTGCCATTAATCTCATCTAAATCTGCATAAAAAGCGCTTCTGGACATAAATGAAACCTCCTTTTACTGATAAATTCTTCTATATGTGACTCCCAATTCTTGCAATTTTAATATTCTATCATTTTTATCAGGGTGACTACTAACTAAATTTGCAAATAAACCTTTGGTACTTGTGGCACAAATGGAATCTAATAAAATACAAAGATCATTACCATATCCCAAGTTAAAAGAAAACTTATCAGCTTCGTATTCATTTTGTCTACTCGATTTCATCACCAAAATAATACCTATTTTAGTCCACAGCCACATAAATCCCATTACAAATATATTAATCAGCAAATTGCATAATGAATTGGTGATTGATGCAACCGCTCCTTCTGCGCCACCCATAAAAATGCAAATAATTCCAAATATCATTTGCATTACATTTATAAGAACGCGAATTACTGTTATTACTGCTGTAATTATAAAATTTCCAACTGTCACAATTAGAATTAAGTCTGTATCTTTGTGTGCTAAATGGCCGAACTCATGTCCTAAAGTTGCTCTAATCTGATTATCAGGCATGCTCAAAAGCCCATTTGTAACACATATTGTTTTTCTACCAGTGGCAAAAGCGTTCGGCGCTTCATCGTCATTAATATACAATTGAACATTATTTGGTATTTGTTTGATCTAATTCTTTTGCTTTGCCATAAACTTCTCTAAATATTGGTTCAATTCTGTTTATCTGGTCTGGCCTTTTTAATTTTTTACATCCTGTTTGAAGACGTAATATCCACTCACCAAAAGGCGATAATGAAATTACCATAGATATTGCATACAATATAATTCCAGTTAGCAATGATTTCCAAAATGGAATATATGCACTGCTAAATAGCAACTGAATAATTACAGCTATTATAAAAATGTTCAAAAGCAAATAAATTGATATTGGAATATTGGATTTCCTTGCTATTCTTTTAATAAAATCAAATAAGTACATTCGATTTTCCCCCTCAACTTTTTTGTGCCTGTCCTCAACGCTAAAATACTTGGCTTTTATTATTCCGCTCTAATATTATATTCTTATTTAATGTTATTTTCAACATTAAATGACAAAATAGAAGCGGAACCAGTTCCGCTTTTCAACAACGTTATAAACAAAATCGCCGGAACAAATTAATGTTCCGGCGAAAAAATATCTTGATTTTTGTAATTATTTGGTTTATAATTCCATTTGTGGAGAATATAAAAAAAGCATCCACAGGCGGTTAACTGTCTGCAAAACAATCAACCGCCATTCACCATAAGGGTACTGAACACCACTTATGACTTGTGAACGCCGTTAATGCGTTGTTATTTTAGCACGCTTTTCGGATACATGTCAAGAGTCTGTGCCTTTATGCGAGTGAGGGTGCAGACTTTGTTTTTTCACAAAATTTTACGCACAATGATAAACATTGTGAACCTCTTTATGTAGCTGCTTGCAGCCACTGCGGGAGGTTAGCGCTCCTTGACAACTTAGTAAGTCAAGACCAACATTTGAACTACACTTTCAAATGCTCGTGTCAGCTTGCTGAATCATAGGAAGTACAACTGAAGTAGATACTTCATCTACAGCTTCGCATTCTGCGGTGGGATGGAGAAATACATGGAAAGAACTACGGGGTTTGACGCTGGCATTTGCTGCGCTTGCTCGGTAGTCCATAGGAACGGGCTTTGTTGGAAACCGTTGTGTTTGGTAGCATAGCTTAAACTCTATGTTATCAAATACTTATGTATTTAGTTTGTCTAAATATATAAGTATTTGATAACCGGAAGAAAAATTTCTTTCTCCCCCACTTATCAAAAATGTTGGTGGACACAAGGGGACTCGAACCCATGACCTCTCGCGTGTGAGGCGAGCGCTCTAACCAGCTGAGCTATGCGTCCATAGTCCGTATGTTGCTAACTGCCATGTAAAGAAAATATGGTGACCCGAACGAGATTCGAACTCGTGAAACCGCCGTGAAAGGGCGGTGTCTTAACCGCTTGACCATCGGGCCATATTGTGGTAGCGGCAATTGGATTTGAACCAATGACACTTCGGGTATGAACCGAATGCTCTAGCCAGCTGAGCTATGCCGCCACATAAATGCTCAACATTTCAAATGCGGAGCGTTTTATATTATACCTTAGATTGTCCCTGTTTGTCAACACATTATTATAATTTTCTCAATAATATTCGTTTTATTCTTTTTGATATAAAAAGTCCGGAAACCATAGGGCACTTTATCGGACTTATGTATGGTCTGTTCTCTGCAATGAACGCAACACTAATCTGCTGATAACTACGTAACAGCGGATAGCCGTCGCGCTTGACTATCCACTTTTGAAAGATAAAATTTTATTGAATGCGCGTACGGGCAAATTCGATTTCTTCTCTGCTGATCGGCATTAGCTTCGCAGCAGCGGTAAACCCACAGCCTCGTTCATTAAAGCCCTGCAACAGAACATGCCCGTCCTGTTCCTGCGCATAGATTTTCAAAACATCGCCCAGCGCGCTTTCAGTGGTATAGTTAATCTGAACCTCGGAAAACTGGCGTCCCATTCCGCCGCCGGGCAGAAAATCCGTGATAATATCGCCGTAAACCGTATTGTTCAAGTGGCAATTATAGTCCAGATCTGAAATCCGCACAATCCGCTCTCCCATAAACGGGAGAGGTTGTGTGACCATGATTTTGGGGATTTTCTCTTCATCCGGTACTTTCTCTCCGCTAAAAACGCCGTAATCCAAAAACAATTTCGGACGCAGGACTTTATGGGTATTCGCATCCGCAATGATGGAAGTCTGCATCACGTCGATAATCAGCTCGTCACCGGAATAGATTTTAAAGTCGCGGTAAAACTGTGCGCCGCTGACACCGCGAGGATGCGTTTTAATCGTGATTTCCTCTTTGTGTACGGGCATCCGCTTTATTTTGGCGTGGTTTGTGATGAGAAGAAAAATAATTCCGTCTGCGCACATTTTTTCATAACCCAGTCCTAGCAACTCGAGATTTCGCCCGCTTGTTTCCTGACACATACGCAAAAGAACACTGAGTTTTAAAATGCACTGCGCGCCTACCTCATAGCTGGCAACGCGCATCGTGCTAGTATATTCGTTTACCAAATCAGACATTGCGAATCACATCCGTACCCATATACTGACGAAGCACCTCAGGCACGGTAACGCTGCCATCGGCATTCTGGTATTGCTCTACTATTGCGGGCATTACGCGGCTTGTGGCAAGTCCTGACGCGTTCAGCGTATGCACAAACTGGAGTTTCTTATCCGCGTCACGGAATTTGACATTCCCTCTTCTTGCCTGATAGTCACGTGCGTTGGATGCGGAGCTGACTTCCTTATAAATCCCCATACTTGGAATCCAGACCTCAATGTCGTAAGTGCGTGCCATGGAGAACGAACAATCGCCCGCAGCCAGCTTGCTCAAACGATAGTGGAGACCGAGTTCCTGTACCAAACGCTCCGCCTTGCCGACCAGTTCTTCAAATGCTTCGTCTGATTTTTCCGGAGTGGTGTACTGTACCATTTCAACTTTATTAAACTGATGGCCGCGAATCATGCCGCGCTCTTCGGAGCGGTAGCTTCCTGCTTCTCTGCGGTAGCAGGGGGTATATGCGATGTATTTTTTAGGCAGTTCGTCCTGTGTCAGAACTTCATCGCGGTGCAAGTTGACCAGTGCGGTCTCCGCCGTTGGAAGCATGAATTTTCTGTCTGTGCTGGTAGGATTCTGAATCCAGTAAACTTCATCCGCAAATTTTGGGAACTGTCCCGCCACATAGCCGCATTCATAGTTCAGCATATGAGGGACAAGTACCAACTCGTACCCGTCATTCAGATGTTCATTGATAAAGAAGTTCAGAAGCGCCCACTCGAGCCTTGCACCCGCGCCGGTATAAATCCATGAACCCGCGCCCGCAAGCTTTGCACCGCGCTGGTAATCGATCATATGAAGGCTTTCACACAAGTCTACATGGTTCTTTGTCTCAAAATCAAATTTAGGCTGCTCCTTAAAGTAATGAAGCGGCTTATTGTTCTCTTTTCCGCCCGCACATACATCTTCGTCCGGCATGTTTGGCAGGCCGAGCAGCAACCCTTTTTGCTTTTCTTCTAATTCGGAAAGTTCCGCATCACAGTCTTTGATTTTACCCGCAAGTGTTTTCATTTCCGCCATCAGCGCGGTGGTATCCCCGCCCGCCTTTTTGATTTGCGGAATCTGCTTGGTTGCAGTATTTTGCTCGGCTTTCATGCTTTCCACTTTGCCGGTTACCTCGCGGCGTTCCGCGTCAATTTTTAAAATTTCCTCAATTGTTTCATCTGCGTCATATTCGCGCTTTTTTGCGGCTGCTTTAATCAGTTCAGGGTTGCTCCGTATCAGTTTAATATCCAGCATGTTCTGTACTCCTTTAGTTTTAATTCTAATTATTATATATTAGGATCTGAAGTCCATTGTTTGATGTTGTCATCCATATGAAACGTCAGCTTGCTGTTTTTTAGATAGACGGCATTCTCATCCGGATAAGTAATAATGTCGCTTTTTTCCCGGGTTCCCATGTCAAGAATCTGTAGGATTTCCGATCCGTTATTGATAAATTGATGTGCGATGTCTTTACCGGCGGGG
>WSSedL1CaDRAFT_10000680_pt1 | contig 23034 bp, 26 predicted proteins | sample WetSurSL1Cattail_FD_9464 | JGI IMG/M metagenome (IMG submission 9464)
CAATTTGACCTGGAAAGCATATTTTTAAATTCGCCAACCGGGGACAAGTTCTAACGTCTCTCTAAGCAGCTTTCATTAAAAAAGTATCGCATCCGATAATATGAATAATTTTAAAATCCGGCTACGATTTTTTGTGATAGGGTTTTTATTTTTCAAACAGAGTCTGAATACAGGAGTCTTAGTAAGGCTTTAAGGCTTTGCTAAGAGCTGAAGACTGAAAACTGAAAACTGCAAACTGCAGTCTGCAAGGAGATGTTAATGTCTAAAATTGTCAATGTGATTCCTAACAATGATTATACACTGACGATTACCCTCGGCAACAACCATCAAATCATCTATGATATGGAACCAAGGCTCCAGACCGTGCGCTTCGGAAAACTGACCGATTGGGAGCAATTCAAAGCCGTCCGGGTGGAGCATGGAAATACTCTGGTCTGGGGCGGTCTGTGCGAGATCACGATCGACGAGATCTTCAGCATAATGGAGCGGTAATCCCAGGGGGATATCGGTTGAACAATAAAACGATTAGGAAGATCCGCTTAGGCACAATGAATAAACTTGAATAGAACAAATAGTATTTAACAATTACCAAAATCTTATCCCTTTTCAATATTTTATAACCCCTGTCCTTTCTAACTTTTTTTTGGTATAATAGACCTAAATTGACAAGGGAGGCTTTGCAAATGCCTGGAACAATTGCCATTATTGAAGATGAACCCAATATAGTTGAACTGGTTAAATATAATTTGGATCGGGAAGGCTATCGGACAATTTCTGCGGGAACCGGCCGCAAAGGGCTGGAATTAGTCCAGCAGGAATTGCCGGATCTGGTTATTTTGGATCTAATGCTGCCGGAACTTGACGGTTTGTCGGTATGCAAACAACTACGGGCGGATAGTCAAACCAAGTCTATCCCCATCATTATCCTTACTGCAAAAAGCGAAGAGGCTGACCGCGTGCTGGGATTGGAAATGGGCGCGGATGACTATGTGACCAAACCTTTTTCGCCTCGCGAATTGGCTGCCAGGGTTCGGGCAGTGTTGCGGCGCTCAGGTAACGTGGATGAAGATGAACCGGCGATCATCGAAATCGGNGAAATCCGTATGGATCTTCGTCAACATCTGGTAAAGGTGAAAGGGAGCGAAGTTGAACTCACGCCCAAGGAATTTGATTTTTTAAAGCTGCTGTTGTTAAACCCGGGTCGGGCTTTTACCAGGGAATTTTTGCTGGAACACCTTTGGGGATATGAATATTTTGGCGATACCCGGACAGTAGATGTCCATGTAAGGCGGTTGCGTCAAAAAATTGAGGACAATCCGGCCGAGCCTATTTATTTGGAGACTGTACGAGGAGTCGGTTACCGCTTCAGAGGAGAATGAGATGAAGCAAATTGGGTGGCGTTTGGGGGGTCTGCTCCTCCTTCTTTTTTTGCCCTTTTTATTAGCCGGCTTTTTATGGCATAATCTATATTTTCCATTATTCACGTTAATCTGGTTTATTTTCATTGGAGTATTGATATTTAAGTTATTTAACGCTCCCTTAAAAGAGCTCTATGATTTCATGGTCAATCTACAGATTGGAATCCCAATCCGCAATCGGCTTACCAGACGGAACGATTACTATGGAAGACTTGCCAAAGGTTTAGAAAAGTTAGATCGCGCCCATACCAGCCAACTAAGCACTTTGCATGGACGGATGGAAGAGATCCAGGCTATTTTGGCGAGCATGTCCGAAGGAGTAGTGGCGACCGACATCACCGGGCAAATCAGTTTAATCAATCCAGCTGCCAGAGAATTGTTTAATTTAAATCCCGGGGAGGGAGTTGGTGAGTTTCCCTACAAGGTATTTCCCGATTCCGAATTGAGTGATATTTTTCATCAAGTCTATGTCAAGGGCTATCCCCAAGAACGGGAGATTATCTGGCCGGGTGTTATGGAAAGGGTTCTCCAACTTCGCTTGGCGCCCATCAGGGATGATGTCAACGAAGTCCGTGGGGTGGTAGCCGTAATTGGGGATGTCACTAAATTGCGTCAATTGGAAACAATGCGCAAAGACTTTGTGGCTAACGTCTCCCACGAATTAAAGACTCCGTTGACTTCGATTAAGGGCTTTATCGAAACGCTAATTGACGGCGCAATCAATCAGCGGGAGACCGCACTCAAGTTTTTAACCATTATTTATCAAGAGACCGAACGGTTAAATAATATTATCCATGATCTTTTGGATCTCTCTAAAATGGAATCCGGAAAAACCGAGCTAAAGAAGAAACCCATTAATCTTAACCGGTTAGTGGAGGATATCATAGTAACGGTGGAGAGCCGCTTGCGGGAGAAAAACTTGGAATTAAAAAGAGAACTCCAGGCAACGATAATACATGGCGACGAGGATCTACTGCGGGAAGTTATTATCAATCTATTGGATAATGCAATTAAGTATACCCCTGAGGATGGTAGTATTCAAATCGGCACTCATGAAACGAGTGACGGCGTTGTCTTTTATATTAAAGATAATGGCCTTGGGGTACCCAAAGAAAGTCTGGCCCGCCTTTTCGAACGGTTTTACCGGGTCGATAAAGGCCGTTCCCGAGCAATGGGTGGCACCGGATTAGGACTATCCATTGTGAAGCATATTATTGAACGGCATGGCGGCAAGGTTTCAGTGGTAAGCGAGTTGGGTAAGGGCAGCCAATTTTCATTTCTGCTTCCTTACGTTCCCAGCGAGGAGGAACAACCGAAGGATGAGACTGAATAAATTATTGGCCCAGGCCGGGATAGCCTCCAGGCGGCAAGCCGATCAACTGATCCAGCAAGGACGGGTTATGCTCAACGGTCAAGTCATCACCGAAATGGGAGTTCAAGTTGAACCGGCCGGCGATAATGTGACTATCGACGGTAAACCGGTAATAGTAAAGGGAGAATATGAATATCTTATCTTGAACAAACCGCCGGGGTATTTAAGTACGGTTAGTGATCCTTTCGGCCGTCCGACAGTTATGAATCTATTGCCAGCAGGGAATACCCGGCTGTATCCGGTAGGAAGACTTGATCTGGATACGTCCGGGTTATTGTTTTTTACCAACGATGGGGAATTGGCTTTGGCGTTAACCCACCCCCGCCATTTAGTGGAAAAAGTATACCGGGTGAAGGTAAGAGGAGTACCCGATGAGTCACAGCTTCAAAATTTAAGAAGCGGAGTGTTACTCACAGATGGATTAACCGCTCCTGCAAAAGTTGCGATAGAAGGCACGGAAAATGGGAATGCTATCATCGAAATTTGTATCCGAGAAGGTCGTAAGCGTCAGATCAAACGGATGATGCTGGCTATCGGACATCCGGTGGTTAATTTACACCGGGCAGAGGTAGGCCCGTTGAAACTCGGGGATCTTAAACCCGGAGAATATCGCCATCCTACCAATATAGAATTAAACGAACTGAATCGCTTGAAACAACAGGCGCAGGGCGGGGGTGGGGCACTCCATCCGTAACAGCAGAAAGGGAAAAAAGCAGTGAAGGCAAAAATCCGATTTGATTATAAGGCAGAAGCCGGCGCTGGCCGTAAATTCTTTTGGCAGCGCCATGATCTGCGACAACTCGCTAAAGATATCCGGGCCAGAAATATTTCTTTGCTACGGAACTTGCCTTTTCAAGGTCTCAGCCTGGAAACCTTGGACCTAGAGCAAGAGGTATATTTGGTCACAGAAGAAGCGAATCATCAAGAAGTGGCTTATGCTCCGGTTGAGATGGTTGTAGAGGCGGATTCACTCGGGGATTTAATGCCCCTTACACTGCGAGAAGAATTTCGTAAAATTAAAGTTTTGGAGCCGGCGGAACTATCTTTATCCAATATTGATGTAGAACGGTTTTTATTTCGCGTTAATGAAGAATTCCGATCCGAAATTGAATGAGGGTCTAGTAAGAATAGCCCACCCAAAAAGCAGCTCTGTCAGAAATTATTGTTGAAGACTGAGGCCCATTTGACCTAACCCTCGCCCTTCCCCTCTGAAGCAAATAAAATAGCTTACTCAAGTGGAAGGGTAACCATAGCAAATATCGTCTAAAAGCATTTAGGCCTAAAATTATGCGGTTACTCTCCCACTTAAGGGGGAGAGCGAGAGAGAGGTTTAGACCAACAATTGTCTTAGTGAGCCAAAAAGAAAGTTGGAATAAAAATGGCAGTAAAATTTATCACCCGGCATTTTATCAAAGATTTGGGAATTGACCTGGGGACCGCCAATAGTCTGGTATATGAGAGAAATAAAGGAATTATCTTGAAAGAACCTTCTGTCGTCGCGATTCGCAAAAATACCAAGGAGGTTCTGGCAGTCGGCAGCGGAGCCCGCCAGATGATTGGACGTACTCCCGGCGACATTATCGCGATTCGTCCCTTGCGGGATGGGGTTATTGCTGATTTTGACATTACCCGGGAAATGATCAAATATTTTATCCGCAAAGCTTGTCGGGGTAAAGTATTTATCAAACCGCGGACAGTAGTCAGTATTCCCTCGGGAACCACCGAAGTCCAAAGACGGGCAGTAATTGAGGCCACGATCAATGCCGGCTCCCGCGAGGTGTTTTTGATTGAGGAACCTGTGGCTGCTGCGATTGGAGTCGGGTTACCTGTTCATGAGGCGACCGGTAATATGATTATTGATATCGGCGGGGGGACTACCGATATTGCCGTAATATCGTTGGGTGGAATCGTAACCGGGCAATCCATCCCAGTGGGTGGCGACATGATGGACGAGGCGATTGCCAGAAGTGTCCGGCGTAATTATAATCTGATGATCGGTGAACGGACCGCCGAAGATATTAAAATTTATTTGGGATCGGCCTACCCGTTGGAAAAAGAGATCAAATATGAGGTCCGCGGCAGAGACCATGTGACCGGTTTACCTAAAGTTGTGGAAGTAAGTTCGGAGGAAATCCGGCAGGCACTTAAAGATCCATTAAATGCTATCGTTAATGCGGTTCGTCAAACTATCGAAAAAACCCCACCGGAACTGGTGGCGGATATTATGTTTAAGGATATTATGATGACCGGTGGGGGCTCACTTTTGAAAGGATTTGACCAGTTATTGAGTAAGGAGTTGGGAATGTCCGTTAAAATTGCCGATGATCCGCTTGACAGCGTGGTGATGGGAACCGGTAAGACTTTGGAGCAAATTCATTTACTTTCCCGGGTGTTGGTAGCAGCAAAGAAAGCGACTTCGTAAAGAATTGCCTCCAGTAACCGCCCAACTAAGATTCAAAAGGTTTACAAATTGGTTTTAGGTTTACATTTTTGAAAAGAATTTCAATCAACCACAAATAAAATCATGGAGTAGATCCCGGCTGAGATTTTTCCATTTGCCTATCCTCTGTGACCCCTGTGGTAAATGTTTTTGTATCATGTTTTAATCCTAAATTTATTTTTCGGAAAGCGTCAATCGTTTTTGCTGAGTCAACTTTAAAATTTAATCTATTGTTCAATAAGGGACAACTATTGCTTCAACCTTATAAGCACCGGGTCGCGGTGCTTTTTTATGAAATAAATGGCTATTAAATAATCCTGGATTTTAAGAGAGGAATTTGGCGTTCCGTGGTGAAATGAATAGCAGATTAACGAAAAAGGGGACTTATTGGATTGGTGCGGATAAAAAGTTGGCACTTGGGGATTGGCGTTGTATCGATGGTGTTAGGCTTGCTCTTTGTCTTTCAACTGCGTACTGAATGGAAGATGCGAGCGGTTTTACCAACCCGCCAAGTCAATGAATTGGCGAAGATGTTCAGCAGCCAAAAGCTCCAATTGGAAAAATATCAAAATGAAAATGAATATCTCCGCAAACAATTGAAAGACTACGACCGGGACCGTGAGATTGTACGGCTGCGAATGACCTCCGGGTTGGTTCCGCTTAAAGGGAAAGGTATCTTCATCACCTTGAGCGATTCCGATAAAAAGCTCAAAAATTATGAGGATCCGGTTTTTTATATTGTGCACTACGATCAATTGGAATTATTAGTCAATGAACTTTGGGCTGCTGGAGCCGAGGCAGTCGCCATTAACAATTACCGTATCGGTAACACTACCGGTTTTAGTTGTGCCGGAACTACCATTTTAGTCGATACTAAGCGATTGGCGCCTCCCTATGAGATCTCGGCCATTGGAGACCCTAAAAATTTGAAAAATGCGCTGATGATGCCCGGCGGTTTTGTGGAACAGCAGATTCTCTCTTTCAACCTGAAATTTTCCATTGAGACCGCGGATGAAATTGAAATTCCAGCTTATAAGGGTAGTATTTCCTTTGATTATGCTGAGCCGGTAGAGGAGGCCAAATAGTTTGTATATCCCGATTATTGGTGCATTAATCGGAATTATTATCGGAGTTTTTATTCCCTATGATATTCCCATTAATTTTGTAAAGTATACTGCAATTGCCATTTTAGCTGCTTTGGATGCGATTTTCGGCGGTATTCGTGCCCAATTGGATCAAAAGTTTGTTTTTTACAAATTTATCAGCAGTTTTTTTACAAATACAGCTTTGGCGGCGCTTCTGGCCTATCTTGGCGATATTTTAGGTATTGATATTTATATGGGAGCGATCGTGGTGTTTAGTATCCGTATCTTCCAAAATTTATCCTTGATTCGCGAAGCGATATTCGACCGGGTTTGGTGGCATGCGGGTAGCGATAGTAAGGATAAGGACATTTAGGTCCACATTTTAGATTTTATCAGGTTCTGGAAGCCGGAATGTATGTAAATGAGGGGTTGTCTCATTTTTGTTTTGAGACAACCCCTTTTTATTTTAAAGTTCTTAGATAACGAAGGAAATTTATTTATAACCTAGAATAATTAGGTAAATATAGAAATTGGAGTTTTAGATGGTTGAAATTAGAAGTTGGCAAGTGGGGATTGCTATAGTTTCAATGATGTTAGGTCTGATCTTGGTTTTCCAATTGCGGACGGAATGGAGGATTAGTACAACTTTACCTACCCGTCAAGTCAATGAATTAGCTAAAATATATGGCAGCCAAAAAATGCAATTGGAAAAATATAAACAAGAGAACGAATACCTTCACAAGCAGTTAAAAGATTATGACCGAGACCAAGAAATTGTACGGCTTCGAATGGCCACTGGTTTAGTTCCGTTAAGAGGTCAAGGCATTTTTATTACCTTAACCAATTACGATAAGAAATTAGATAATTATGAAGATCCAAATTTTTATATTGTACACTATTATCAATTGGACCTTTTGATTAATGAACTTTGGGCTGCCGGCGCTGAGGCGATTGCAGTTAATAAGAATAGGATCATCAACACCTCCGGTTTTAGTTGTGCCGGGACTACCCTCCTGGTAGACGCCAAAAGGCTAGCTCCTCCCTATGAGATTTCTGCCATTGGTAATCCTGCAAATCTGAAAAAAGCGATAACACTGCCAGGGGGTTATGTTGAACAGGAAATCCTGGCTTTCAATCTTAAATTCTCGATGGAGACGGTAGATAGGATTGAAATTCCGGCTTATAAAGGCGCTATTTCCTATGAGTATGCCAGAGCGGTAAAGGAGAGGAAATAATTGTATATTCCTATTATTGGCGCATTGGTAGGTATTATCTTGGGAGTCATCATTCCCTATGATATCCCGATTAATTTTGTAAAGTATACTGCGATTGCGATTCTGGCAGCTTTGGATGCGATCTTCGGCGGTATTCGTGCCCAATTGGTTCAGAAATTTATTTTTTCCAAATTTATGAGCAGTTTTTTTACCAATACAGCTTTAGCAGCGCTCCTTGCCTTTATTGGCGATACTTTAGGCATTGATATTTATATGGGAGCCATCGTGGTGTTTTGTATCCGGATTTTCCAAAATCTCTCCTTAATTCGTGAAGAAATATTCGATCGGGTTAAGTGGTGTCACATAGGGAGCGACAACCAGAGGAAGGATATTTAGCGATAGAAGGTAGAATCCAGGATCCAAGATACAGGATATTGATGAAAATCATGATAAACGAAATAGGAGAAGCCCTCATCCCGACTAAGAAGAGGGCTTTTAGGTTTCTAACATAGCGTTTAGTTTATGGATTGATTTTCTAAACCGCGTAAATAAAATAATTGCGAATGGCTTCCCGAGATAAAGGCTTTACATAAAGTGCCTTGTTGACGGCGCCGCTAACGTTCACCTTTATTTCTGAGTCGGCGGGGACTTGACTGCCAAATCCGGCAGTGATCGCGGCTGCCAAACGTAGGGTATCCTGTTCAGACGTGCCGATAACCATGGTGATGGGACCGGCAAAGTCGGCCAGTTCCAAGAGGATATGCTCCGGCGCTGCCATTTTTTTAAGAGCTTCATTTTCAGGTTGATCTTTACCGACTATGATTTTAACTTCCGGACTCAACCGCAAATGTCGGCCGATTCGGAGTAAGTGAATAGTATTCATGGTTAAGTTGATGTTGTGTTCCAATAAGTCTTTGACTTTCAAGCTATATTCCTGATTGGTAAGGAGACAGCCACCGGCAGGAGACGGATAATTGGTAATGCCGTACTTTGCCGCCAATTGAATTTGATCATTGCGGCCGCGCCCTTTGATACCCAAAAGTCGAGAACGATTGATCCAGCCTTCCTCCTCCGGAATGGTTGGCCGAAGCAATTGAGCAGAAAGCGGGCGTAGCACTAAACCTTTTAATCCCGCATCCCGGGAGGTGATATCCAGAGCATCACTGCGCTGAGAATTGGGACGCTGGTCAAGTACCTCACCACTGATCAAAAAGCTGGCTCCGATTTCCGCCATTTTCTGAGCTGCAACTTTAAAGGTATAAATCCGGCAATCCAGACAGGGATTCATGCGCTTTCCATACCCGTGCGCGGGATTGCCGATCATTTGCAAATAATCGTCGCCGCAGATATGGTAATGAAGTTTAATATTCAGTTGTTTGGCGGCGTTGGCGGCATTACCGATACCGTTTTGATCCGGCGACTGCAGAAACGGGATTGGAAAATTGATGGCCTCAACTTCGGCTCCCGCTTCCTGAGCTACTTTGACGGCCAGAGTACTGTCAAGCCCGCCTGAAAGTAAAGCCAATGCTTTCATAGTTACTCCCTAAAAGAGATTTTTGTACTATTGAGAAAATATATTCAACCAGTACACCCCGAAGCTTCGGGGCCTAGTCATTTCACCACAGAGACACAGAGAAAACCATTTTCATCCTTTTGATTGCCGCATCTAGCAAGCTAGACGGGGTGGTTTAGACCTTGTACACAAAGTACTTACGCATCTCTTCACGGGGCATCGGTTTCACCAACAGTTCCCGATCTTTTGCTCCATAGATCTTGACTCGGACTTCCTCATCCGCCGGTACATTATTGCCATACCCGGCGGTCATCGCCGCCGCCAGAAGGATCAAGGGCTCTTCCGGCATACCGATATACAGAGTTACAGGCCCCGCATAATCCACTAATTCCATGATCAGGTTTTCGGGAGCAGTCACTTTTATGATGGCTGCATTTTCAACCTGGTCTTTTCCAATTATGATTTTAACGTTCGGACTTAACCGTAAATGCCTGCCGAAACGGAGCAGATTGATGGAGTGCATGGAAAGCGTGCCGTCATGATCTAATAAGTCCTTCACTTTTAGGCTGTATTCCTCATTGGTCAATAAACAGCCTCCAGCCGGGCAGGGGTAATCGGTAATCCCATATTCTTCGGCCAGATCGATTTGCGGGGTCCGGCCCCTGCCTTTGATGTCCAGCAACTTATTCCGATCAATCCAGCCATTTTCTTCCGGAATGGTGGGCCGTAGATGTTTAGCACAGAGCGGTCTCAAGATATATCCCCGCAATCCTGAATCCCGCTCTACGATATCCAATGCATCCCGCCGTTGGGAATTGGGGCGTTGGTCAAGAACTTCGCCGGTGAATAAAAACGATGCGCCGATTTTATCCATTTTGGTTTTAGCAATTTTGAACTTGTGAATTCGACAATCTAGACAAGGATTCAAACGTTTTCCATAACCATGGGGCGGTTTTTCGACAATCCGCAGGTATTCTTCTCCACAGGGATGATAATGCAATTTGACATTCAAAGTTTTAGCGGCATTTGCTGCGGCACTGCAGCCACCGGATGCCCCTGAACAACGGCAAAACGGACTGGTGAAATTAATGGCTTCCACCTCAATGCCTGCTTCTTGAACAACCTTAATAGCCAAAGTGCTGTCCAAGCCTCCGGATAATAATGCAAGTGCTTTCATAGTTTCCCCCTATAAAACAATTGAGAATTGACAATTAGCGATGATATACTGTCTCTGAGTGTAATATAGTAAAAAGCTTTTGTCAATTCAGAGAGGACCGTTTGGATTAACTTGTCAAATGGAAGGGGAATTGGGAAAGGTGCCGAATAGTATTATGCATTCAAAAAATATTTTGGAGGAAAGATGCGGATCGGGATTTTTACCAATTGTTATTTGCCTTTAGTTAACGGGGTGGTAGGAACGGTTAGCCTGCTGCGCAAAGGTTTTCTGGAGGCTGGGCACGAGGTGTATATCTTTGCGCCGGGTTGCGATGATTATCAGGATAGTGAAACCGGAATATTTCGTTATCCGGCGGTCAATCTTACCCCGCAAATAAAATATCCGATCGCGATTCCTTTTTCACGCACGATAAGTCGGAAATTAAAAAATTTACCACTGGATATCATCCATAGTCATCATCCGTTCGTGTTGGGGCCGGTTGCCTTGAGATTATCCAGTAGCCGCAATATTCCTTTAGTATATACTTTTCATACGCAATATGACCAGTATACTCACTATGTGCCGTTGCCGAGCGCTTTGGTACGTTCGGTCTCTATCCGTCAAGTCAGGCGATTTAGCCAAGCAGTAAATCAAGTGACCACTCCGGCAGAGTCGGCCCGGAAGATCTTGCTCGGTTATGGTGTTACCAACCCAATCCAGGTAATTCCCAATCCCACCGATTTAAGCAAATTTATCAATAACGACCCTGGGGTGGTGCGGCAAAAATATCGGATTGATCACCAAAAATTGTTGATGAGCATCGGGCGGGTTGCCCCGGAGAAAAACCTTGATCTATTACTGGAGTCTTTTCGGCAGATGGTGGTTACGGCGCCGCCCAATACCTTGAAACTGATGATTATCGGAGATGGACCGGATTTGGGTCGTTTGACTCAACTGGCGAAGAATTTGGGCATTTCGGATCAGGTAATCTTTACCGGACTGGTAGCTCCTATTTTGATACCGCAATATTTAGCCGGGGCCGATCTGTTCGTTATGACTTCCACTACTGAAGTAAAACCTTTGGCGCAACTGGAAGCACTGGCGAGCGGGATACCGATCGTGGCGGTAACCGCTGCCGGGGCTAATGATACAATAATTCATGGCCAAAACGGTTTGCTGGTCGTTAAGGATCCCCATGTTTTCGCCAAGGCGGTTCTGGATTTGCTCAATGATCCGGAGCGGTATCGAGATTTTCAAGAAAATGCCCGCAAGACTGCTTCGGGCTATGCCTATGGGGCGATTGCGGGACAATATTTGGAGCTGTTTGAACGGTTAATCCGGAAGCAAAGGAGAGCGCTACGATGAGACCTTCCAAAGAAGATTATTATCTGAATATTGCCGCTCAGGTGGCTGAGAGGGGAACTTGTTTACGACGGAAATTTGGCGCTGTTATCGTGCGGGATGACCAAATCATCAGCACCGGATATGTGGGAGCGCCGCGCGGTACCATGAATTGTTGCGACATTGGTCATTGCCCCAGAGAAGAGGCGAATATACCGCCGGGTGAGCGTTACGAGTTATGCCGTTCAGTCCATGCAGAGGCCAATGCGATTATTCACGCCGATCGTCTTAATATGATCGATGCTACCCTTTATTTGGCTTGTATTGATGTGAAAACCGGGGAATATACTCCTGGAACCAAACCATGCCGTATGTGTGCCCGGTGGATAATTAACGCCGGGATTAAGCGGGTGATAGTCCGGGAAGATGCCGGACGTTTCTCCGAATATTTGGTGGCGGATCTGGTTTGGGAAGAAAATCTCAATTTGAATGAAGCTAAAGGGTATTAATTAATGATGTTTGCGGATTATGTCGTATTATGTATACATTAATAATACAGCAGGATTTTTGAACCCGGGGTGTAGAATCTTTGTAAGGTAACAAACCAGTTTAGCGGTTTCCAATTATTTGGGAAGCGAAGATAAATTAAGAACGACCTTGGAAGGAGAGAATATATTTTGGCTTACACGATTACTCTGATACCCGGTGATGGTACCGGACCGGAATTAACTGCCGCCGCTCGCCGGGTGATCGAAGCGACGGGCGTAAAAATCGACTGGGAGGTTCATGATGCCGGTGTGGATGTGATGCAAAAATACGGCACTCCGCTCCCGGATGAAGTCTTGGAATCGATCCGTCGCAATAAAGTAGCTCTCAAAGGACCGATCACTACCCCGATCGGTACCGGTTTCCGCAGCGTCAATGTAGCGCTTCGGCACGCTTTGAATCTATATGCTTGTGTACGCCCATGTAAAACCTATCCGGGAGTACGTTCCCGTTATCAGGATATTAATGTGGTTATGGTTAGGGAGAACAGTGAAGATTTATATGCCGGCATCGAGTTTGACCTGGGTTCCCCTGAAGCCGGACAGATCATCGGGATGGCCAAAGGGAAGATTAAAGATGATGCGGCGATTTCCATTAAGCCGCTATCAGTGACCGGTTGCCGAAGGATCGTTGAATATGCCTTTAAGTATGCGGTCCAGAATAATCGCAAAAAAGTGACCGCAGTCGCCAAAGCCAACATTATGAAATTTACCGACGGGTTATTCTATCGGATGGCCCGTGAAGTAGCCAAGCAGTATGAAGGCAAGATCGGATACGAAGAAGTCCTGGTTGATGCCATGTGTATGCAACTGGTTCAGCGTCCGGAAGCTTTTGATGTAATGGTGATGCCTAATCTTTATGGTGATATTTTATCCGACCTTTGTGCCGGTCTGGTAGGCGGTTTGGGAGTGGCGCCCGGAGCCAACATTGGCGATGGAGTGGCGTTGTTTGAGCCGACCCATGGTTCGGCTCCCAAATATAAAGGATTGAATAAAGTTAATCCTACGGCGATTATTTTATCCGGAATGTTAATGTTGCGGTATATTGGAGAAAATGAGGCGGCTGATCGATTAGAAAAAGCTGTCGCTGCTGTTATCGCAGAGAATAGGTACGTCACCTACGATATGAAGGCAGACCGTAACGACCCCACAGCGGTAGGCACCCAAGAGATGGCGGATGCAATCATTGCCAAGATGAAGTGATCGCTTTAAAAAGTATTGTATTGAATAGTAAATGATGGTATTAGAAATCCGGTAGCGAAAACTATCGGATTTTTTTATGCACAAGTATACTTTTGTATTTTATCGCGGCAATCGGCATAGAATTGTAAGATAATAACCAATAAGCACTGGAGGTGAGGATATTGTTTAATGTCCGTAGGCTAATAACCATGCTTCGGGCGTGTTTCCAATCGAAAAAAATCCAAGTAGTGGTGTATACTTTCGCCACGGTCTGTTTGATACTTTTTACGGCGGAATGTTGGCTTAATTTTCAAGTCCGGTCGCATCTGCGGCAGTCTTTAGGTTGGGGTATCGGTCCGGAGGTGAAGATTGCCGCTCATCTGAATTGGTTAAGCATTCATGACGTCATGCAGGGTCGGGTGGGTTGGGTAAAGATTGATGCTGAAAATTGCCTCATCAGTAACTTGCATTTTGCCAGACTACATTTGCAAAATGATGGCTTTAGTTTTGATTTACCTTTATTATTTAAGGAACAGAGGCTTAAGCTGATTCACGTAAACAAAACTCGGATATGGGCAAAGGTTACTGCAACAGCCTTAAGCGAATTTCTAACATTACATTATCCCCAGTTTAAACCGGTGGTTCAAATCAATCCCGACAGGTTGATAGTGAGTGGGGAGACGCAATTGTTCGGCAACGTTGTCCCGGCTATGTTATCCGGGACGGTCAAGATTGCGTCGCTTAAGAACTTACGCTTTTATCCCACGGGATTGTTGGTCTATGGACATACTGTGCCGCCCAATTTTTTACGCTTTATTAGTACCCAGGTGCCCTTGGAGTTTACTTTAATGGCCGATTGGCCGTTATCAGTTACTGCAGTGAGTTTAAAGGCCGGTTATTTGGCGTTGGATTTTAAAGAAATTAACCAACCAAGATCTTTACCAGGAGATTAAAAAATTTCCGAGAATTATGTAAAGGATTAGGTTACCAATAAGGAGCAAATTATGAAAAGACAGAGACCGATTATATTCATTTCCACCTGTGAATTTTCCGGGGATATGCATGGGGCTGTTTTAATCACTGAAATTAAAAAGTTACTGCCGGAGGCGGAATTTTACGGAGTTGGGGGGAAACAGATGGCTGCCGCAGGAACGGAAATCATCTTTGACCCGACCGCCAAGAGCACGTTGGGGTTTGTTGAAGCCATAAAAAATCTGGGGATGCTCAACCGCTTGATCAAAGAGATCGCTAAAAAGTGGGACCAACGTAAACCCGATTTGTTACTTTGGCTTGATTCCGGAGGATTTAATCTCAAGCTGGCTTTGGAAGCTAAAAAACGCGGTATTCCGGTAGTTTGTATGTTTTCACCGTCGGCTTGGGCTTATTGGGAGGGACGAGCTGTTAAACTTGCGGAACGGGTGTCTTTGTTATTGGCAGTACTGCCGTTTGAAGCGGATTATTATCGCAAATTTGGGGTGAAAGCGACCTATGTAGGCCATCCGTTGGTGGACCGGATTGGAATTCCGGATGCGGCTGCCTTTCGAAAGGGCTTAGGGGTTGACTCCAGTCAGAAACTGGTGGCTTTGATGCCGGGTAGCCGGAAACAGGAAATTTCCAGCTTATTACCGACCATGTTGGAAGCAGCTCAAGACGTAAGTAAAGATTTGAATATCACATGGGTATTGCCTTTGGCGGGATCTATCAATCGGGAGCAAGTAGAATCGCTAATAAAGGAGTCCTATCATATAAATCTAGTGATAATTACCGAGGGCGTTTATGACTTATTGGCCGCTGCCGACGGGGCAGTGATCGCCTCGGGAACAGCCACTTTGGAGGCTGGAATTTTGGGCGTCCCGATGGTAATTGTGTATCAGCTCGCCAAATTATCTTTATTTATTTACCGTCGTTTGCAGACGAAAGAGCAAAAAGCCAGGCCCCCTATAATCGGGTTACCCAATCTTATTTTGGGACGGGAGGTATTTCCGGAGCTAAAACAAGAGCAAGTAACCGCAGCCAATATCGCCATGAATTTACGGCGGATACTGACGGATGCTCAATATAACGACGAACTAAGAAAGCAGCTACAGATTGTGAAAGATAAGACCGGAACCAAAGGCGCTATGACAAGGGCGGCCACCGAAATTACAGCGCTGGTAAAAAAGGTCGCAATTGAGAATTTAGTCATCAAATAGTAATACTCTCCCCAACCTTGGAATAAAAAAGTAAAAGATAGGTGGGGGTGATGCTTGTGCAAATCATTTTTTTGGGTTCAAGACAACTGCGGGTGTTTATTGGCGGTTTTATCATCCTAATTTTGTTAGTCGGGATTATGGTCAATTGGGAACAACTGGAACGGCGGATCATCGGAGTAAAAATCGGGGTTAGTTTGGAAGACCGGCCCTTGCAAGGAATGCTACCCAGTGAAGTAGCGCGCGTTGTAAAGGGTTTGGCTCAAAAGGTCAACCGAGACGCCCGGAATGCTTTCTATTATCCGGAGTCGGGTGAGATTATTGCTGCGGAGGCCGGACATTTTGTAAATATCACCCTAAATGTAAACCGGGTTTTTGCAGCCAAAGCCGGATCAAATCTGCGCCTCATGGTGAGCGACGTATTGCCGACGATTTCGGAAGAGTTTTTTAAACCGGTATATCGCGGCAGCGAGGATATTCCCCGGGTGGCACTGGCAATCAACGTGGCTTGGGGCGAGGAATATCTGGGCGATATTTTAAGAACCCTGCGGACTGAGAAGGTAAAAGCTACTTTTTTCTTTGTAGGTACTTGGGTAAAGGCCTTTCCGGAGTTGGTGCGGACAATATCCGAGGCCGGTCATGAAATCGCCAATCATGGTATGTATCATGGACATCCTCAGCAAATGGGCCAAGAAGAGCTTAAAAAACTGATCTTGGAAAATACCGCCTTACTGACAACAGTTACCGGTAAGAAACCGGTAAATTATTTTGCGCCCCCTTACGGTGAATTGAACCCACTCATCGTAAATGTGGCCGGCAGTTTAAGTTACCGTACCATTATGTGGTCGGTGGATTCTATTGACTGGAAAGGCCCAACCCCTGAAGTTTTTTTAAACCGGGTATTAACGAAGATTCAACCCGGCGGTATCATTTTATTACATCCTACCATTGCAACAAAAGCGGCATTGCCGGCTTTGATTCAATCGTTGCGCAAAAAAGGTTTAGAGCCGGGACCTGTCTCCGGGATTTTATAATAAGAGATTATCTAAAAGGTATTTCAAAATAAATATGATACCCGTCATATGCGAACTCGCATATGGCGGATATCGTTTATCCTCATAGCTTTGTGGGGACGTTACATGATTTGTCTTTGAATCGTGCTCCAAATATTGGGGTCTTCATAACCCAGACGCCATACCGCCACTCCGCGCAGGTTATATTTGCGTACCAATTGAACTTTTGTGGCAGTGCTGGCGCTGTTTTCGTACCAAACTTCATGCGTTGTGCCCCAGCTTCGATAGCTGAAATAAGGAACCCGGTAGACTGGATGCCATTTGGGAATGACTTTATATTTGCGAATTAAGTTTTGAATTCCATTGTAATGCAAGGCTTTACCGCTGCCCCATTTCCAATCGTAGCCGTAAGCAGCAATGCCTACAACAATTTTGTTATTGGGAACATAGCGCAGCGCATAATTGATCACCTTTTCAACCCAAGGATAAGAAGCCACCGGACCTGCTGTGCCGCCTGAATAATGCTCATCATAGGTCATGATCATCATTTGATCCAAATAAGGAGCAAGCGCCCGGTAATCATAAGCCCCGGCCTGATTTGAACTGCGGTCGTCATAAGTTTTGGCAGGAACCGACGCTGTTACCAATAGATTTCTCGGGCGCAACTCAGCAGCCAGTTCACTAAAAAAGCTCGTTAAATAATAACGGTCTCTGGCCGGAATATTCTCAAAATCGATATTCACGCCTTGATAACCTTTTTCCACCAATATGCGGCTGATGCCGTGAACAGCCCGGGAACGGGCCGCCGGGGTGGAGAGCATCCGATGGATGCTATTGCTGTTAAAGTTGTTACCCTGAATATTATTGATTAAAGCCAAAGTATTCGCTCCGGCCGACCTAGCTAAGTTTAACGGTTTGGGATTGTGCGTGCTGGTAATGGAACCATAACCGTTAATTTGAAATGAAAAAGGAATAATCATATTAATGGCGCCCAGGTTCTCCGATAATGCCCGGTATCCTACAGGATCATTGTTGTAGTTTTCAACGTAATAGCCGGCGATGACCTTTTGGCCGGCAATACTCCCCGATGGGTTACGATAAAGTGAAACCGACCATTTTGGGAGCCAGCCCTGCCGGTCACCATTTACTTGAACCTGGTACCAATCGGCTTTTTCATCGAGGATCAATACCCGAGAGCCTTGGTTAACAGTACTGATGGTAGTGCCATTCTGATAATTATCGCGGACACTGGTTTGCTTGGCGGATACCGTTGCAGAACGCGGAAAATTGGCTCCTTGAGCGCGTGCGGAATTACCCGTCTCGGATAGCGATGGGGATGAAGAGTTGCCGCCAAAAATGCCGGAGGTTAAATAAAAGATCAGCGCAAGCACTGTTGTCAATAAATTACCTTGCATGAATAACTCCCTTCAGACGAATGCTACCATTAGCTCTCGAAATGGATTCCCCGTCAAGTGTATAGATCCTCTATGTACATCTCGCCAAACCGATGATTAAAAGGTAATTTAGTATATTAATGGACATTTAACTCGCAAAAGCAACATTCGCCAAAAAGAGGATTTTAATCGCCGGACGCGAAGTTTATTTCTAAATTAAGAATAACGCAAAAATCCGGAAATAAGGGGTTTACCATGTATCAACGTGCAACTTTAGCCAATGGATTGCGGATTATCTGTGAACCCATCCCGCACATGAATTCAGTCGCTTTAGGTGTTTGGGTCGGAACCGGCTCGCGCTATGAAGGACCTGAGTACAACGGCATATCACACTTTATCGAACATATGTTATTCAAAGGAACACATGAGCGTACCGCTCGACAAATCGCCGAGGCAATTGATGCGGTAGGCGGCCAATTGAATGCTTTTACAACTAAAGAGTACACTTGCTTTTATGCGAAGGTTTTGAGTCAACATTTTACGTTGGGTATCGATTTATTATCGGATATGGTAACCAATTCGGTTTTCGACAGCTCGGAGATTGAAAAAGAAAAGCAGGTAGTCTTAGAAGAGATCAAGTCCTTCGAAGATTCCCCCGATGAAGTGATTCAGGACCTATTCGCCGCAGCAGTATTAAAAGGTCACCCGTTGGGCTGGACCATACTGGGTTTGCCGGAGATGGTCCGGCGTTTTAATAAGCAGGTCATTTTAGATTATCTTACGCAACATTATACCCCGGATAACATTGTTTTTGCAGCAGCGGGAAATGTGCAAATAGACCAGATTGTGACAGAGATAGAAAAACGTTTCAGCGGATTGCAGGGGAGCATGCAACAAACGTTACCTATGGTCCCGGAGCCGGAGCCGGATTTGTTGCTCAAATCGAAAGCGATTGAACAAGTTCATCTCTGTATCGGCGCGCGCGGTGTCTGCCGCAAAAGCCCGGATAAGTACGGAGTCTTTATGCTAGACAGCCTGCTGGGGGGAAGCGTTAGTTCCCGGTTATTTCAACAACTTCGTGAAGAACGGGGTTTGGTGTACGTTACCGGTTCCAACCACTCATCCTACAAAGATACCGGAGTTTTTTCAATCTATGCCGGGACTCGCCTTAAGAATTTTGAGGAAGTGGTATCCTTAATAAAAAAGGAACTTAACCTGCTCATTCGGGAAACAGTACCTGAAGAGGAATTAAACCGGAATAAGGAACAATTAAAGGGTAATTTGTTATTGAGTTTGGATAGCACCAGTAATCGCATGAGCAGACTGGCCAAGACCGAGTTGTTTGGCGATCAATTGTTCACCCCGGAAGAGATTGTGGCCAAGATTGATGCGGTAACCAGTTCCGAGGTTCAGAGGTTGGCGGGTCAACTCCTTGGCGATGAAAAACAGTTTTTAACGGCGCTCGGTCCCTTTAAGGGCCATTCTAAATATTTGAGGCGGTCATATCATGAATACTAAGACTCAAAAAATCAAAGTCAAAATTATCTCCCCGTTGATCAAAACACTAATACCGTTGCCTTCATATGCAACGTCAGGTTCCGCGGCAATGGATTTGCACGCGTGCTGCGAACAATCGATTGTGATAGCAGCCGGGGCGAAGGGGAAAGTACCCACCGGGATAGCGATTGAGATTTCGGACCCGGAGATGGTGGCCTTGGTTTTTCCGCGTAGCGGTCTGGCTTCCAAACATGGTATTTCACTTTCCAATGCGGTTGGGGTGATAGACAGCGATTATCGGGGTGAGATTATTTGTTTATTAAAAAATGACGGTTGCGAAGATTTTGTTGTCAACCCGGGAGATCGTCTGGCTCAATTGGGGTTTTTTCCGATTTATCGAGTTAGCTGGGAAGAAGTTAATGAGCTGAGTGAAACTGGTCGCGGTAGCGGGGGTTTCGGCTCGACTGGAATAAGTCAACAATGAGATAGTACCGTTTTGAAGTCATCAAATATGAAAAATGGAGGAAATGAAATCTTATTTATACTAGCGAGTATTTTATATCAAATCCCAACTTGCAAGATTAAATAATAGTCACTATAATAAATCTTGCAATTGAATTAAATCCTGTTGAGGTGAAAAAATTGTTAGAAAATGAACTTTTACAGTTTCAACAGGAAATTGGGGAGATCAAACAAGATTTACTCACAAGTGGCATAACCGCCAATCCGAATGATGATGAAAGTTATCGATTGGCGACCAAAATCGACCTCACCGTCAGCCGGTTAATGAGGCTTCTGGAATGTAAATAAAAGTTTGCGCCTGAAAGGGCGTTTTTTTATTTTTATTCAGTCAGCTTTAGCGATCTGTGCTATAATAAGTATTAAATTTTATAATACCAAGATTTTAAATAAGCCAAGCAATTGTAAAAGGGAGTGGTTTTAATGGAGATCGCAGTGGAGCGATTACCGGAAGAAAAGCTCAAGCCTTTGTATAATGACCCGGCTCAGCTAGGTTTCGGCAAGATTTTTACTGATTACATGTTCACCATGAAGCATCAGGATGGTAAAGGATGGGTGGAACCGAAAATTTCCCCCTATTCTTCATTCAGTATTGATCCGGCAGCGGTGGTATTGCATTATAGTCAAGAGATTTTTGAGGGTTTAAAAGCTTATGCCGCAAAAGACGGGCGGATCTTGCTATTTCGGCCGGAACAAAACGCCAAGCGGATGTATCGTTCAGCTGAACGGTTATGCATGGAGCCTTTCCCGGAAGAATATTTTTTGAAGGCCGTTGAAACGTTGGTTAACTTGGAGAAACGCTGGATTCCTAGAGCGCCGGAGACATCGCTATACATACGCCCGACTTTGGTCGGACTCGGTGCGGCGCTGGGAGTTCATCCCGCCAGTGAATATTTGTTTTACATCATTTTGAGCCCGGTGGCGGCTTATTATAAAGAGGGCTTTAAACCGGTTAAATTGGCGGTGGAGGATTATTATGTCCGTTCGGTGATTGGCGGTGTCGGCGATGCCAAAACCGGTGGCAATTATGCCGCTAGCTTGATGGCGGGAGCCAAAGCGGAAGAAAAAGGTTTTTCACAAGTACTGTGGTTGGATGCCAAAGAGAAGAAGTATGTGGAAGAAGTCGGCTCCATGAATATGTTTTTTGTTTTCGGCAAGAAATTGGTTACTCCCAATTTGGGGGGCTCAATCTTGCCGGGAATTACCAGAGCTTCAGTGCTTGAATTGGCGAAGAGCCTGGGATATCAGACTGAGGAACGGCAAATTTCCATTGACGAAGTTGTCAAGGGGCTAGACGACGGGACCTTGACTGAAGCATTCGGCTCCGGGACCGCGGCGGTAATTTCTCCGGTCGGTTCCTTGTATTATCAAGGCAAGGATTATCTCGTCAACAATAATCAGGTGGGTAAGGTAACTCAAGAATTATATACCAAACTGGTGGATATCCAATTTGGCAATGCCAAGGATCCGTTCGGTTGGTCGTGGGATATTGGCAAGTTTTAATTGCTTTTAATGCAAACGTTGAGCTTTCTGTAGATTCAATACCAATAAGTAAACCCTCTCGGTTCACAATGATGGAGAGGGTTTACTTTTACTTTTTTTTAACCGGCTTGGATTACGTTACGTTGGAGTGGAAAAGAGGAATCAGGGTAGACTATTTTGCGGAGGTGTTATGATGGGCGAACAAACAACCCCGGATGGGATTGGAAAAGAAGTGGGAGTGCGGGCCGACCTTCGTAGGGGACATCCCAAGCCGCGGGAGATCAAATCTCAGGAGTCCCAGTTAGAAGCGGGTGCCGGCCCCGGCGATAATAAGAATGTTAAGTTGGGGATGAGCGAAAAAGTACGGGGAAGAGAGTAAAGAGGTTGGAGAGAATCCAACCTTTTTATTAGAAAAAAGCAGGATTTGGCAGTTTTTTTCATAATACTTATTTAATAGTTCGTAAAAGTTTGGAATTTTAAAATTTGAAATAAGTTGGTGGAAAAATGGGTTCCAAGATGAATGCCAATTCGGTGTTGCCTTTGTCCAAGGCAGAAAAGGACCGACTCGAATATCAACGTTACAAGAACCTGGGGATCTGCCCGAAGTGCAAAAAGAATAAACCGGAACCCGGGAAAGTAGCTTGTAATGAATGCTTGGAAAAAGCCAGGAAGTAGATTAACCGGCATCCTATTTAAAAAGTGCTTTAATTAACTTTATACCATCATTAAGCACAATCTGCGATTTATTATCGAAAGCCGGGTCCAGCGAAGCAATCCCACAGCCGGCTATGGTAAACTTTTCTTTGATCATTCCCAGACAATTTATCACCGTTTCCACGCGTAAGCCACCGGATACTGCAAAATGGTTGGCTTTGGCGTCGCCGGTTTCGAGCACATCCATGTCAATATGAATATATACATCTTGGACCCGGTTGGCCAGGTTGTATAGAACTTGCTGAAAGTGTGAAATAAAAGCGCGGGTGTCACTTGAAATGTTGGTTACAACCGGGATCCCCGCCTTTTCAAATCCGCTTTTTTCCGCCAGGTCCAGATCGAGCGCACCCACCTGGATAACATTGCATTCCGGCACCGGTTTATAACCGGGTATTTGCTGCTGTAGTAGGGATTGCCAACAGCGGCCGGTAGCCATGGCCAGTCCCATACCATCTAAAAACCCGCTGAGGGTAGTTTCGGGGGTATTATAGTCGCCATGGGCATCGAACCAGATGATTCCGATGGGGTCTACATTTAGTCCCGCCAAGGCGCCGACACAACTATTACAATTTCCCGAGAGTATCAAGGGGAAGGTGCTATCGGGGAGAGAAGCAACATGTTCCGCTAAGAGTTGATTTAACTCGAAAGCAGTGCCGATTTCCATAAGAAAAGCTGATTTGGATAGGATGCGATGGCCATTAACCGGATGGCCGTCTTTTTGTAGTATGGCGGCGAGGCCGTTATTTAGAAAATAATCCGGGCCGCAGCCGGTTCTTTCACAATAATGCCCGGAATCATAGGGGACTTGAATCAGTTCGATGTTCATCGAAATACCTCCATTAAGGATATAGGTGGATGTTTATTTGATAAAAACAAAAATGGCAAATGCTAAAAACAATATCTCGCGCAGAGGCGCGGTGGCGCAGAGGAAACATTGAACATCAATATATTATTCTTTTT
>WSSedL1CaDRAFT_10000681_pt1 | contig 23031 bp, 27 predicted proteins | sample WetSurSL1Cattail_FD_9464 | JGI IMG/M metagenome (IMG submission 9464)
GGTGCATTGGTTAATCAACTCTACCAACAGCCTACCGGCAAGTACTTCTATCTCAGCCTCTGCCTCGAGTACACCCTTTAGTAATGCAACTTGTCCCCTTCTAAATTCCGCACTATTGTTTCGTCCGGCATCTATTTCATTATAATGGACCATATTCTCTTTGTTCTGTTTGGATTTACATCTGAAATCGGCTAACAGTTCTACAATGTTTCCATATTTTCCCGAAATTAATCGCAGTTGCTCCTGTAGTTCTCCCTTAACAAGTGATACCGCGTTATTCAAATATTCAGCTGCGCAACGGCGGGCATCGATTAGATTTAATAGTGTCGCATCATTCACGCCGATTCTTCTGTCAATCACTTCAGTTGTATTGCTCCGGTTCCAGTTTTCATCATTTTCAAGGCCGCTAATCCACTGTTCATATGCTTCCTTACCCTGATAGTATCCTCGCTCACATGGTGCATGATATGATTTTTGCAGTGTTTTCAAGGAAATAATGAGAGTTTCATATTCGGAGGGTTTCTTACCCTTTTCCCCGAAATGTGTAATCAAGAACGGCCAGAAATCTGATTCCAGATAATCTTTATCATCATTTAAGAACTCTTTATCAAAATAGGTTCTGCAAAGCAGTATCTTCCCATCTTCTTTATAGCCTGTGATAACACCCCATTCGGGCGCAATTCTTAAATTGATAGCAATTACAGGCTTACCTTTTCTGATATCCGCAACAATTCGCTGTCGTTCTACACTGCGATCATCCTTGTTAATTCGATCCGCCCAAAGCTGTTCATAACCGATGGTCTGGAACAGAATCGTTGAATAATCATATGCCACCAACGCATCCACCGCACTCCAATCCCATACGTCTGTAAATGCTATCCGATAGCAGGCACCTGACATGCCCATGATCTGTTCATAGGTATAGTTCTCGCCCATGTAATTTAAGGCTCTCAAAACGGCGCCGGCCCAGGTGCAATCGATTCCCTTCTCCCATTCCAGTGGTTCAATATTTGGCAGTATGCAGACCGTAGTGTCTTTGACACATAAGTCGGTTTTATCCTTTGAATAGCATAGGGTTTCATTCTCCTTGCAGCTTATCACATGAATACCCTGCTCATTGATATAAATCAAGGATAGATACTCTGTTTCGTCTGCTTTTGGCGAACTTGGAAAGCGCTCATGATTCACATGGATTTCATCCCAATTGAAATAATCATAATGCTTTATTTTAGTCATACAATCTCTGTAATCATTCTTGTTTCCATAATATGCTCCAATAATCTCCATGGAAAGACTAGATTCATGGCTCTTATTCGCTAAATCAATTGACAGGTACTCATTTTCTAATTTGTAATCTAAATAAATACCCTCCGGTGTCTGATATTTTACCGTAAGTACCTTCACTCTGTTGCTGTCAATCGTAACACCCATAAACTGAGCATTTACCGCAAGGTATAGCTTGTTTCCATTTATGATACTATTTAATACCCGAGTAACATCAACAGCAGTTACTCCATCCGATAATTTGGCGTCAAGAATTACAAGCTCTCTGGGTGATAATAGAGCGTCAATTGATGTACTAAGAGTATCTGCAATTAAAGGCAGGAGTAAGCTTTCCGGTAAGCATTTTCCATTTTCCCACTTACTGACTGCCTGCGGTGTGACGCCTAAAAGCTCCGCAAGCTTTTCTCCTGTAAATCCCATGGATTTTCTTAATAGTGCAATTTGATTACCAACTTTATAACTATCTATCATTATGTATTCTCCTCTTAACTTATTATCAGCGGTGTAATTTCATTATAAGGATTTTCCATAATATTTTCCATAACTCGAAGATTAAATTATATAAAAAAAATCAACCTAAGGTTGAGTTTGGAATTAACTTGACATATATTAAAAGAAAAGGCGATTCACCATGCACAAATTATTCGAAGGTTTGATGCTTCTCCTTTGTATTCTCATTGGTATTTTCATAATTGCTCTGATCATCAACCATATCAGCTGGAAAATATACACCCTTATCTATACGGATTATACCTGGGGACTATTCTTTCCTTACGCTAAATACCGCTCAGTGGTGGCATTTGTAGTAATCGCATTGCTCCTATTGATCATCAGCATCATCGCAATCTTTATTAGACTTCGTAACCGCTTTAAGTAGTAGTTGATATATCAGCTTTATGTAGCAGTTTATGTATCAGCTTGAAGTTTCGGCTTTAAGTTACAGCTTGAAGCAGTTTTTTCTGTAGCATTACTGATTTAGTCAAATTCCCACTGTATCACTGCGTCTTTCCATCATCACGGTATTCAACCATACTCCGTTGGCATCCTTAGCAATTTTCTCCCGATAACCTATCATACGAAAGCCCGCTTTCGAGTGAAGGGCTATGCTTGACTCGTTTGATTCGATGATCACGGACAATAGGCTCCAGAATCCTTCCTTTTCCGATTCTGTAATTGCAGCCTGCATTAGCTTACTTCCAACTTGCTTACCACGGCATTCTTCCTTAATATATACACTTAACTCAGCCACACCCGAATACACACAACGACTACTGCTGGGTGAGAGGGCAACCCAACCTATCACTCGGTTATTTTCTTCCGCTACAAGTCGGCATTCTTTGATATGAGATTTATCCCATTCTTCATAGGAGGGTACTTCTGTCTGAAACGTTGCCGTCTCCGTATTAATCCCATCCTGATAAATTGTAGCCACTTCTATCCAATCATTTTGTTGCATTGCTCTAATTATTAACTCCATATATCTCCTCCTCATCGCGGATAATATAAAAACCTAACTGATTAATCAGTTAGGTTTCAGTCGAGGCGACGGGATTCGAACCCACGGCCTCTGCGTCCCGAACGCAGCGCTCTACCAAACTGAGCCACGCCTCGATCTAATGGATATTGGGTGACTTCGCTATACTTTACAGAAGCACCGCATTAGTTATTATCTTATAAAAGCCCTGAAAAGTCAACTACTTATTTCACATTTTTTCTTGAAAAACCGTCCATTTTTTATATAAACAACTATCATGCCGACTATCAAAATACGACCCATATTAGCGATCTCCGGATTCGTACTTCACATAAATGATCTATGATCCATGCGCTAAAAAGGTCCATTCATTGGGTAATCAAATCGGTATATTTATTGTGCTTTGTAGATGCTTAGTAGACTTCTTATCATTATAGCTGCGTCAATTGACTTCCTATATTTAGAAATGTATAATTAGGAAATGATGCTTTGCACTTTGAATTAAGTTCATATCAAGTTATGGAAAATAAATTAGTTACCAATGGATTATATGAATAATGATTTAGGGGAGGTTCGTTTTTATGTTTTATATCTTTTTTGATGCAGGAATAGCTATTATCTTTTTTCTCATTGGAATATGCTTCTATAAATCAAATGGAAAGGCTGCGAATTTCATATCAGGTTACAATATGAAAAAAGATAATCAGAGAGCTCAGTTCGATGAAAATCAAATGTGCAAGATATATGGAAAGAGAATGATGTACTGGGCTATTCCATTTTTGATTGGAGCTATAATCGATATTTTTACAAACGGTATAGGCTGTGTCTCTGCATGGGTAGTATGGATTGTAATGTTTAGTTGTCATATGGTTGATAGAACCAAGAGAGAAAAGAGCAAATGACAAATGCACTGCCCTAGAAATACATAAATATCAATTTGAAATAACGAGGTAACAACTATGAATGATAACATGTTAATAACAGATAGACTAATCCTGAGACGCTTTACGACAGGGGATACGAAAAGCTGTTTTGAAAACTGGGGTAATGATGAAACAACCGGAAAATACTTTCCATTTTTACCTGTTGCATCTGTTGCTAACTTGGAACAGTTAATAAATATGTATTCTGAAAATGAGTATATGTGGGCTGTGGTTGAAAAATCATCAGAAAATGTAATTGGAAATGTCAGTATTAATATTCCATACGAAGCTCTACAAATTGGTGAATTAGCATATTTATTAGGTTCAAAATGGTATGGTAAAGGCTATGCAACCGAAGCTGTGACAGCCGTCCTACAATATATGTTTGTATATAAGGATTTGCACCTAATAGAAGCAAAATATAATGAAAACAATAGCCCTTCAGCCAAGCTACTTAAGAAGCTTGGCTTTCAGTACGATGGTACATTACGTGATAGAAGAATTGATAAATATACCGGTGAACGAAATGCTCTGGTAATCTGCTCCATCATAAGAAACGAGTTTTTCCATATGTTGTGAAGGTAGATGCTATACCCCACGCTTTTGCACCGATCTACCTATGTAACTTTTTATTCCTTTTTTTCGTAAAATCAATTGCAATTTTATAAAATAATTTTCTTGGCAACAAATGAACCATCAAACGAACTATCTTTGCATCAATTACCGGAGCACTCACAACTTTTCCCTTCTTCATATCATTCATTGCTAAACGGACAATCTCTTCCGGTGGAGAGAATTTCATAAATCCATTTTTCTTCTTTATTATATTCATTCCGGCACTTGCGTGAAAATCAGAATCGATAAAACCCGGGCATACCACCTGCACCTTAATATCAGACTTTTCCAGTTCCATATAAAGTCCTTCTGTAAAATTTAGAATGAAAAGCTTTGTTGAAGAATATAAAACATTTCGAGGCATTACTGCAAACGCACCATCCGATGATATATTAATAACTGTTCCTCTATTTCTTACCAACATTTTTTCCAGAATATATCGAGTTAAAATTACCACCGCATTTATTTGTAGAAACAAAATTCTATCCATCTCTTCTCTCGTCGTTTCTGAAAATACCGATTTTAAGCCAAATCCTGCATTGTTTACCAACACTTCAATCTCATCATCCTTGATTTCATCCAGAAGATAAATCAAACCTTCTTGATTTGCCAAATCTACTATCACAACTTTGACCTCAACATGATATGTATGCTCAATATCGATTGCATTTGCCTTAATCTTTTCTTCCCGTCTTCCGGTAATTATAAGATTACAACCTTCTTTTGCATACTCCTTTGCATATGCCAATCCAAGTCCACTTGTTGCTCCTGTTATTAATACTGCATTCTTCATATCTAATCTCCTTATTTTTATGATTTTTATTATTGATGTTTGTTCATTGATACTTATTCATTCGATTGCTATTTTTTTACCCCGGATTTTTCCGGGGTATCAATTATCCTAGTAGCAACTTAATCATTGCCATAGCCTTTTCTGCTTTTTCTTCCGGGATCAGAGATTCATCATTTACAATGGATGACTGCCCATACACAATGAATTTTGAAGTAGTATCAGGATCTTCAACATTTGTTAATCCTCTCTCATTTAATTGAACTATAAATTTTTTCATATATGGTTGAAATTTATCATTCATAATTATTTCTAACTGTCTATGGAACATTTGATTTCCATCCTTATGATAAAAATCATGGTACCTTTCTTTTCCATCATTATTAATAAATATATCAAAGATTTTCTTAAGATATGCCTCTAATGATCCTTCATCACTCTCTAAAACCTCTATTAAAGGAGCGGTACATTCGCTCGCATATAATGTGACAGCATATTCAAATAATTCATATTTTGACTTAAAATAATTATAGCACAGACCGGGTACAACATTAACTGCTTTAGCAATATCCTTTATAGAAGTTGCTTCATATCCTTTTTCTGCAAATAATCTCATTGCAGTATCTGCAATTTCACGCTTTCGAACTTCAGGTTCCTTTGATATTCTCATTTTTCACCTCCATTAATGAGTATATTATTTCACTGAATATTTGTCAATGACTTTTTATCAATCGGTAATTGATAGATATATTTAGGCCTGAAAAGCATTCCATTGAAATGGATATTCAAACGCTTGCATGATTTACACGTCAGTAATAGCCTAGGAGCGATTTTCATTCCTAGGCTATTATTACTATCACTCTTTCTATACGCTAAAACAACTCGTCCAAAAGGATATAATATTTGATTTTTTCCCAATCAGGTACAATACCTAATTCATCAAAAAGACTCGTTGCATTAAAATCGTCATAGACTTTTCCACCGTGAGAGCCGTCAAAATTATGTTTCAGGCTTCGATAACAGAGAGCGATATCCTGATACTTATCTGCAACCCCGCTACTCCCCAGATCAATAAAACCATTAATTTTGTTATCCTTAATAATTACATTTGGCATACAATAATCTCCATGCGAAAATACAAGTTCTTCGACAGGCTTATTATCTTTTAGCCATTGCAATAATTCTGCGGGGCTCTTAAATCCGGTATCGCCAAAGGTTTCCGTTTCTGAATCTTCAACATTAAAAAGATTCTGTTTCAGACGCATTTCTGCAAGCTTAAGCTTATTATCTATTGAATTGCAATATGGGCAGGTTGAAATATCAATTTTCCAAAGCATTCTTAACCCTTCTGCCAACATCGCAACTAACTGTTTAGGTATCTACAACAATTCAGCTGAGCAGGACATTTCACCGATAAGCTTACTCATTAGTAAATAACTCCAAAATCAACCCACTCTAATATTACTATATCACTCATTTAACCTTTTTATATGCTTTATTCATTGCCTCATTAATGATTTCATTTATACATCAAGACACCCTAATTTGTCATATTAAAAACTAATATAGCCTGCTGTACTTCGAGTAATGGCTGTATTCACCTTGCCGAATTCTATCCGCCAACTCAAATATTTGAAATATTTCTTCTCTCGTAAAATCCTTCAAATCAACCACACTTCTCATAACGTTCTCCTATCTAATAGATTTTCATTCAATGCTTATCCAAAAGACCAATCATTTTGGTCGCAACTCCATTTTTTCTTTATCGAATTTTTCAGGGCAGTAACCTCCCATATCAAAACGACTTTTCCCATAATTTTTAATTACTCTCTTAATAACACCATAAACACACAAATCCTACCGCTATCTACACCAAAGTTGATCCTCTCGTTTATCTATCTAACTATTTAATTTTTGTAAAATAGTTGTTATTCTCTCTGTGCAATCAGATTTTCTATACTCAGCTTTTTTCCATGAATCTGAAAGAGGAAAGTAGACATTATCATTTGCCTTTGTTCCTAAATCCCATTGACCATTTTCATCTATGTTGTTTTCTAACCAGTCCACTATAAAGCCAAGTTTTCCATTTGCTAATTTATATCCGGACAAAATCTCAATCGCTGATAAATACTGACTTGCCTCTTTAGACGCAAAAGCATTGGGCAATTCATTCAAGGGTTTGTTATAGACATAAAAAATTCCATATTGTTTTGAGATTATGTAATCCAACAACTGATTCTCTACTTTTTCCGATAAGACGCCTTGAAGTAAATGAATATGATAAAAATCTGAGAAATCAAGTTCTCTTGAACCTTTGGGTTTTGAAGAAAATTCGCATATATATGCTTTTAAATAGGCATCATCATTATAAGTCCCACTTTCAAATGCTTTTTCAATAATATTTGACCAATGTTTAGAGAATTTTAATGCCAGTTCGTTGTCAGGCTCGAATATTCTCACCCACGTCGACAACATAAGTTGCGTAAACAGCTCCCAATTATGTGTCTTTTCCCAATAATTATCTATTTTCCTCTCGCCATGTAAACATGATGTCATACAGTCAACGGCTTTCCGAATCGGAGTATCCTTTATGGTGAATCCTAAGCCTTTTAATCGACGCAAAGCCTGCTCTGTGGTTAATAGATACCTTTTATTGGGTTGAGATAATGAATGAAAAACTTGTCCCCATGTGCCGTCATCATTTTGCAGTTCAATAATTTTTTCAGCTAATTTACCTTCCTTATGATTCATCTAAATGCTCCCCCTGAACACGGTAATATAAATAATCCGCTACTAATTTTGTTTGACCGGCTTACACTTTCCCGACATAACTACGCAATAGATTTGGCATACATAAATATCCTGACTCATTGTATTTATTGAACAATTGTCTAAGTGCAATTATATATGGTTCATAATTGACTTCGCCTGTTTTGGGAGCATAGGAAGCTGATAAATTTCTACCAATGAATCCTTCTTCATCAAAAGTAAGTGCATGATTGAAAATTTTATATTCACAGATTCCATCTCGAAAAAAATCACTGTATTCTTCCGGACTCTCTCCTCTATCTCCACCTGAAAATCCTTTAAAATCATGACAAAAGGTTTTGTTTATTACGTCATTCTCTTGTACTAATTCACTTTTACTATCCCTGCTGTTCCAAACAAGAACAACTGATCCTTTATTTCTCAATATTCGTTGACATTCGGCTTTGAATTTGCTTCTATCAAACCAATGAAACGCCTGTGCAACAGTGATAAAATCGACACTTGAATCAGCAAGACCTGTGTTTTCAGCAGAAGCATTGATCGATTTAAATTTGCTAAAATCAGACAAACTTTGTTCTGAATTTTTACGCATATCTGCATTTGGCTCAACGGCATAGACCATACTGCCTTGCTTTAATAGAAGTTTGGTAAATATCCCGGTGCCCGACCCAATGTCGGCTATTGTACTGTTTTTATCAAACCCTAAATCTTGATATAAATACGAAATGAATACATCCGGGTATGTCGGTCTATACTTTGCATAAATATTCGATATTCCTGTAAACTTATCTTCATTCATTTCAATTGCCCTCTTTCACATAAAAAATAAATATTCTACAATTTTAACTGTTCTACTAAATTCTGATTTTGTTCAATTCCTAATTGGCTAATGGTATTGAATCAACATATCGTGAGATTTTAACCCATGGTAATATTATACATCCAACATTGTTTTAATTACAACCCACTTGTATATTCGAGCAAATTCTACCTGCCTAATATACTTTACGAATATCTGTATATCCATCTTTTTCAAGATTTTCAAATTGAAATTTTACATTTTTATTAAGGGGCTGAACTAAAACTATGTTTCCGCCCTCTCTTAATTTAGTTGCTTCTTCTAATATCTCAATTATTCTTTCAGAATTAATATTCTTATCAACTAAAATAGCAATGCTCCTCTTATTTCTATAATTATTCTCTTTAGCATTATCCTTTAATATTGTAATGATTCTTTCAAATCCGACCGAAAAGCCACAGGCGGTAATGCTCTGACCACAGAATTTTCCTATCATTTCATCATAACGTCCTCCACCCGCTATTGAGAAATTGTACCCTGGAATACTTATCTCAAAAATTGTACCCGTGTAATAAGACATTCCTCTAACTAATGTCGGATTATAAACCAATTTCACATCCTTGTTAATCATATTTTTAACACAAGTAATAATGGTATCAACATTTTCTATAATTTGTGTATCAACAAAATCGTCCTCTAAGAATTCGCAAAACTTTGAACATCTACTTAACTCATTCTGATTATCAAAAATTGAAATTAATTTTTCAACTTTCTCAATAGTATATCCTCCTAATTGTAACTCCTCTTTGACTTTCTCTGCACCAAGTTTTTCGATCTTATCAAGACTAATAAAAACCTCATTAAAGTCATCTTCACAAAAACCAGCATAAGCGCCCATCGCCTTTAATATTTTTCTATCATTTATGTGTACAGTAAATTCAGATATACCCACTTCTTTAAAAATGTTCGTTAACATTGTCGCGGTTGCTGCAATTAGTTCTATTTCAGCTAAGATTGTATTATCACCTAATATATCTATGTCACACTGCATAAACTGACGAAACCTTCCCTTTTGTGGCTTATCTGCTCTAAAGGCATTGCCTATTTGTAATGATTTAAAGGGCATTGATAGTTTGCTCATATTATTTGCATAGTATCTTGCCAATGGAACTGTCAAATCATAGCGTAATCCGAAATCTGCAAGTTCAAATTTTCCGTCTTCAAAAGCTCTTTTGAGTTCTTCTCCTCGTTTCATGATTTGGAACATCAATTTTTCATTCTCTCCGCCTTGCTTTCCGGTTAAATTCTATATGTTCCATGACAGGTGTTTCTATTTGAGAAAATCCATATAGTGCATATGTTTCTTTTATCATTGACAGAACGTACTCCCTTAATCTCATTTCATCCGGTAATATATCACACATACCTTTCACAGGTGTTTTTAAAAATGTCATAGCATTTCCCTCCAATTATTTTTCTATTTATATTAAAAAAGCCATTCAGGCTACACCCAAATGACTTTTCGTATATAAAGACCTTCATCTTTATTTAATAAGCATCTCATGGGCATAACCAATAGAACAAGCCCATGAAATTTTCATAAGCTAGTTTTTCCAATGATTATGATGATGCATATTAAATAAATACATATTTGTCTCCTCCAATTTCCAAAATTATTATTTTGATAATATCTCATATCCGGCAACCGTCCTTACTTTTTCCTCATTGTAAGCTATTGCTTTTAATTCCTCCTTGGTATAATCCTTGATATTCACCTCAAAGAAATTGCGATTAATTAAATCTGCAACAAATTTTGCATCTTCTTGTTCAAATCTTCTTATTATCATGATGACCTCCTCAGATATTCCTATCTAACAATATCTCATCAACTAAAATCCAACCAGAAACATTGTCACAAACTGGCTTTTTATTCGGTCAAATCGTATCTTTGAAGGATAATGGAATTGGTTTTTTACCAGTTCTATTATAATAAGCATTCGTAGTATAAAGGTCTACACCTATTACTTCACATTTTTTTAGAGCCATAGTTACTTCACCAGAGCCACAACATAAATCAAGAATTTTGTTACCTGTAACCTCGTTCTCAAAGTTTCCGTGTCCATTTTTCATTTTCCTCTCTTCTGCTTATTTTTATGAAGCGTTGTATTTCTTCTTGTTTTGCAGTTCTCCATTCGGCTCATTTAAAATAATATGAAAGAAATAATGCATTTATTTGAAAATCGGCACATATATAACTTCTAGCTTATCAAGGTTCCAATCACCTCAGCCTACAATATTATATCTATGTAATAATCTTCGTTTTCCTTGATATAAAATATCACTCTCCACTCAATCATCGAAACCGGAGAAAAATAGAAGGAAGAACATGCAAGACGTCTATTATATTTTTCTGAACTCTTATCTACAATAAATATAGCGGATGGACCAAATGAACCTCCTATAATAGCATCACCGTGTGCAGAGATTTCATTAGAAATTATCCTACTCCTGGATTTGTCACCTCTTGCGCAGTCTTGTATTCTGAATTCTTCCTGTGATAATTCCGGAGAAATACAATACGTTAACATTATACAATTATTAGGGAACAGCATATCTTTATTGAATCGAAATGACTCTTCCTGTAACGTTTGTGTATCGCATTCATATAACGTAATTCTATATTCCTGTTTACTGACCGGATCAAATACATCAAATCCATATGGCGCGAGCTCTATCTTTATAATATTCTCTGCAATGTTTTTTCCGATTTCTTCATCGACTACTCAATTGAAGTATATACCATTTTATTACATAATTCCATGATTTCATTTTAGTATTATTAATATATAACTATAAGATTTTATTCAGTTTTTGTTTGTTCAGTCTGATGTTTTGTAGTAAAAATAACTAATGATTTTTTTTTTGCGAACGAATTATGCTAATAGTTCACTTGTGAAATTCTAAGGTTTTTGCTATTCTATTCTTAACAAAAACCTTGTTATTATCATGGATTGGAGATGTACTTGAATGAAAATAAATGAAGTAATACGAAAATATAGGAAAGATGAAAAACTTACTCAAGAGCAATTGGCTAATTATCTAGGAATATCTGCCCCTGCAGTAAACAAGTGGGAGAATGGAATTTCATATCCAGACATTACACTTTTAGCGCCACTTGCTCGAATCTTGAAAATTGATGTGGACACTTTACTTTCGTTCAATGAAGAATTATCGGATGCGGAAAGCAAACAATTAGTGAAAGAACTATCTGATTTTATTAAAAATGAAGGTTTTATTTTAGGATTCGAAAGAGGCGAAGCTTTGCTGAAAGAACATCCTAACTGCGATATATTAAGACTGTATACTGCTGATATCCTTCGTCTTCATCTTACTGTCAAAGAAACCTCGAATTCCGAGCTTTATGAAAACAAAATAATCAGCTGGTATGAAGTAATTTTATCCAGCAAAGATGAGAAGCTTGCTAACAGGTCAAAATCATCGTTAGCTTCCTTCTATATGAACAAAGGGGAATATCAAAAATCACAGCAATATTTAGATGAACTCAAGACCCTCGATTTTGATAAACAAATAACCCAGGCAATACTTTATGAGAGACAATCCCAAAATGAAAATGCATATGAATTATACGAGAACATACTTTTTGAAGAGGCCCATAAAATCAACGGAGTTTTACAGATGATTTGCCATTTACTATGCAATGAAAAAAAGTTTATGATGGCAGAAAAATATGCAAATTTATCTAGGGATATTGCCCTTTTACTGGACTTGGGAGATTATACAGCATATGCATCCAATTTCCTGTTAGCCGTAGAAAAAAGAGAGAAAGCCTCGGTAATAGAAATGCTGGAACATATGATAAATGGTATAGATACTTATACAGATTATATGGATTCAGACCTTTATTCACATAAAAAGTTCTGTAAGCGCGTAAATTTTGATTCTGCAAAAGAAATTTTTAGAAATGCTTTGAAAAATAATTCTGAACTTGATTTTGTCAAAAATGAGCCAAATGCCAAAAAGTTGTTTCAAAAATTAAGCAAGTCGTAAGATAGCCGACCATTGATGAGGGATAGTATCTCCTCATAGTCATACAATAAAAACCTTCAGACGTAAAATAATATTATTTATCATACGTCAGAAGGTTAATTTATGATTAGAGATATCCACTTTTATTAGTTCGAAAGGACTTTTTAACTCATTCAGATATTTTGTTTCTATTTATTATCTATTTCAGAAATCCAATTATATAGGGTTTCTACCGTGGTGGTTAATTCAAATCCAATTTCTTAGAGTTCGCCGTAATATCTCCGAATAGCTTGTGATGTATATTCCGCGCAGCCTTTTCCAAACTGATTATCAGTTGCCTCTGCAAATTTTTCATACTCCGTATATTCCTTAGCCAAATCCAGTAGCATAGCTCTCGCATTATCCAAATTGAACATTTTCTTATAGAGCTCTGCGTGTTTTGCAATAGCTTCTTTCTCCAGAGCGGCATTTCCGGTATTTTTTGCTTGCATCAGCTGTCTATAGATTTCCACGTTTTCATTTTGCTGCTGTTCTAATTCTTCTTTATTTGGTTTTGATTGAAGGACAGCTTCTACTGCTTTTTCTTTACCACCATAGTACTTTATTATATCTGTTACTGCCTTTTCATTGTTAAAACCAGTAGCAAGATATTCACGGTATTTCTCTATACTTCCGTATTTTTCCACTTGCTCTGCAAGGGTTTCTTTTGACATAATTTCTAGCGTATGGTCTAACATTTTTTGCACATCAGCTTGGGTAAATGCTTCAAAACTCATTGTATTAACTCCTTTCATCACATCATTGATTAACTCAATAATCCCATTCAGACGGTTTCGTTTGTTTTCCAACAGAGATTTTTGAGTTAATAATGCTTGTTCCTTATCATAATTAGAATTTCCCATTATTTTCTTTATATCAGTTAATGGTATCTCCAATTCTCTAAAGAACATAACCTGCTGTAGCTTTTCTAATGACTTGTTATCATAAAGCCGATAACCAGCTTCCGTTAACTGCGTGGGTTTCAACAATCCGATTTCATCATAATACCGAAGTGTTCTTATACTTACTCCTGTTATTTCTGAAACTTCCTTTACAGTTTTCATTTTAGCCCCCTTTCTGTTCAATCCTAAACCATTACGCTACGAGAGAGTCAATACATATTTTGAAAAGTATTGTAAAAGCATTTATGATAATTTCTGATATTATCAGTCTTTAACACTATAATGCTAACACTCGGTCATTAGCTTAGCAATACCGGATATATTAGAATTTTATAGGAAGAAAGGTGTTTTCAGGGCAAAAAACAGACCTGCGACGAGGTAGCTACGTAAACCGCTTTTCGGTTCACTGCCCTAATCTAGGTCTGCTTTCTACGATGATTAACAGTGTTGTTTGACGATATACAGAAATGATATGGTCAATATAAGGGACATACCAATCCGGTTTGGATAAACCGATGGAACCGTTCAATGGCTTCCTCTCGGTATTCAGTCATAGAAATTCCACCCATGACACAGGTATCACTACACAGACCGCATCCAATACAGCTTTCGGGATTTTCAATCCATGGAATGAATACCTCTTCCTCTTTTGTTACAAACATCCGGAGACAGCCTTTTTTACACGCTGCAATACATGATGTGCATCCTTCACAGTATTCGGGAATCACCCAGGGCATATTTTTTTTCATATGTTTGTGTTTGTCCAATATTGTTCATCCGGACTTTCCTTAAATCTTGCACCAATGGAAGTTTGAGTCTTATAAATATAAACCCCGTACCGACAAAAGAGAAATGTCACAGTAAGAACTGCCACTCCCAAACGCAGAAGCAAAAATCCGGTGTTCAAATTATTAGCCAATAAAAATAACAATCCTATGCCATAAACTAAAAGTGCCAAGATAGCAGTAGACAGCACCACCCACCAGGTGATTTTAGTACGGGTTTCCTGTGTGATCTCCCATATCTTCCCGATGGTAAACCAAAAAAATCCGGCAGCAAAGAATGCTGCAAGTCCCGTAAAGAAGAGGGAAAGAATCCACAATCCAACGAATTGAACCACCACGCTGGCTGCAGCGAATAATACACTGAGCCCACCGGATATACGGAGACCCTTGAAATGATATCCCATGTTTCTGATACCCTCATAACATGCTTTTAACAAAATGACTGCGCCGATATAAGTAAGTATCGGAGGAAATACAGGCAGCTGAGGCGGAATGACAAAAGATGATCCTTTTGCAAAATAGCCCAGCCAATCTGGAAACCACAATCCTAGGATTGCGGGAATTGCACCTAGCTCTAGCCAAAAAACAACTTTGTCTTTCGTCCAGCGGGGTTGTATAAAGCCTGATACAGCTTTTTTCTTTTTTACTGTTTGATCCATATTATCCTCCATACCTTATTTCGGTGGACCATTGTCCTTCCAACGGGTTTCTTCAAATTTAATCACACTCTCTAATGGTAAAATATCCAATCTCAAACCCGCTTCAGGGCCGGGTTTTGTACAATAAATCTCTGTGATATTTACCGATAACTGATTGCTTTCCAGGTTAGCAATTCCTTTAAACTGATACGCAGCGCGGATACTTCCGATTCCGCCGATACCAATTGCTACAATGGGATTTTCATCAATATTGTCTTTTATGTAATCGACCTGCTGAGTGCTTAATGGAAAACGAACGTTTTCGTCGTTGATAATCTCTGCAGATGTGGTAACCACTACTAATGGAATACCTTGTTTATTGGCAGTGGCGATATGTCCGCCAAGTCCTTCCAGCCAATTCTTCATACGTGGTGATAAAATTGCCATATCAATTTCCTTTCTGATCATTTATTTGTAGTTGATTAAAGACTTTTCCCGACAGAGTCAGGATCAAAACTAGTGATGCTATCAACTTTTAAAGCTATGATGCCTCTTTGCACAAGAACAGGTGGACGAATGTCGGGGGGAACTTCTGATGGAGGTTCCTTCAATGCCCAGTTCCCCCATTCATCAAGCGCATCAGATGCTTTTAAACCTTCCCATACATAATCATCAGGATACCCTTCCTGAAGAATGGTGATTGGACCGGTAAAAGTCCAAGTACGGCCACGAAGTGGATGTACCATTGTGATAACCCCATGAGGATTTTCATGGATATTGACACGTGTCTTTTGGGCAAACATCTCTGCAATGAATATGTATTCATTCCGAAAAACTGATACAAAACGTTCACCAACAATGTTGGGAATGCCTTCTTTGGATGCGGTAGTCAAATACACCACGCTTCCACCTCCCCCAACTGTCTGGAGTGCTTTTCTAATTTCTTGATTTAGTATCACTGGTTCACCTCCACTATTTTTTCAGGGCGGAACACAATCACACCACGCTGAGCATAAACAGAAGGACGAGCACTTTCTTCTGACGCCTCCAAAATTGCTTCCACTGTTTCATCCCAATCCCCCCAACGTTCTAATACTGCTCCTGCCTCTAAACCGAATAATTTAAAACGTGAAGGGTGTCCCCATTGAATCACGTCAGCGGTACCTTCAATCACGGTTTGTATATTGGTTGCATCGTTGAAGATACTAATTGAGGCATGGATATTTTCGTTTAGATTGACCTTAGTCTTCTGTGCAAACAAATCCGGAAACAATATCAACTCATCTTCCACGACATCTGTAAATGGCAACGGCAATACATTAGGTTTGCCGCCAAAGGAAGCAGTTGTGAGATAAGCAATGGTCAATCCGTGGGATTTTGCTTTTAAAATTTCAATTAATGATTTAGATAGTTTCATGCTTCCTCCAAAGTGTATTCGAAACTGCAACTGTTGTTGCCTTCCAAAATGGTTTTTGATTGAGTCATTTTTACGCCGGGAATCAACGCTTTTGCAAAAGGTTCGTCTCTACGACAGCTAAATAAAATTCCCAGTGATTCCAACTGCAATTCTTGATAACGTTGTGCGTAACAACATCGGTTGATGTGAAATTTCAAGTTGTGCTCATTCAGTTCCTCCAGTTCTAAATCCAACCTGCCGTCACCACCGAGAATCTTCCAAACATCATATAGGGAATGCAAAGAAGCCACCTGTTTGGTTTTTTGAAATTGAATTGCCGCGGAATTTGCTTGCTCCTCCACAACTGACTGAAGAATTTCCAAAGCCACATCTTCTCCGTATCGCCTTTGTATTTGTTTTATAAAGGAATTTGCCAATTTAATTTCGATGGTGCGTTGTGTCAGGGGAGAAACAACTTCATGCGACAAATGAGAACCTATCTTATTCTGCATATCGAATAATCACCGCCTTTACATTTATATCATATATGTATAATATGATATAAATTAATGGTTGTCAAGCGTAAATCATACTTTTCATATATTTATAATTGTTTTTCTATTCAATTGTGTAGGATTTATGCTATATCTTTCCCTGATAGATAATCCATACATGCTGTTCTGGTTCTGAAATTGGGAATAAAAGCGTTTCCTGAGTAAAAAAGCAGACCTGAGACGGGGCGGTTTAATGCCCTATCTAGGTCTGCTAACTAAGATGCTTTCGTGATTTTTCACGATATTTTCTATTTCATTTTCTACTTTCGACGAGGATAATTCGAGTTACCTTTTGAATAAATGACAGTATCTCACGACATTTTTGTTATTAATACGCAACAATAACCCCACCCTCATTAGCATACATTGTGCTGACACCGGCGGTATCTACGATAAAACAATCCTTGAAGGGAATTCTTTTGAGTATTTCCTGCTTTACGAATTCTGCTCTTTCATGATTATTGCAGTGTGCGATGCCAACTATTTTTTCTTGCGGTTTTATAACATCCAGTTCAATCGCTTTTATCATCTGTAGCAGTGCTTTCACAATCCCTCTGGCCTGATCAACCTTACAGATACTTCCTTCGGAATTTGCTCCCATCACCGGCTTGATGTTAAGGGCACTGGCAATGAAGGCCTGCAGACCTGATAAACGTCCATTTTTACGAAGGGTATCCAAAGATTCCAATACAAATTTTGTCTTCATCATATCTCGAAATGCATTGATAAGTTTGACAATTGCATCATAGGGTTGTCCGGTTGCTTCCAATTCCATGATTTTCATCGATATCAAGGTTTGTCCGGCTGACGCCGAGCGGGAATCTATAATCTCAATCTTTTTATTCGGATTTTCCTCTAAATATAATTTTTTCGCCAACTCTGCGCTGTTATAGGAACCACTGAGCGGTGATGACAATGTAACGACATAGATGTGTCCATCAAAATCAAAATGTTTCATATAATCTTGTGGTGATGGGCATGCTGACTTTGGTCCCTGTGGACTTTGCTTAACCCTGTTAATAAATTCCTGTTGATTAAAAGTCTCGTCATCAACAATTGAAACATCTCCCACTATCAGTGTAAGGGGCACAAGTACTATATGAGGATCCCCTTTCAGTGCCTTTGGTAAATCTGTACAGCTATCTCCAATGATTCTGTATGACATGTCTTTATCCTCCTGTTTTACTAAAGTAGAAGCTTATCTTAGGATTATGTATTTATAATTATTTACTTATATTGTATTTAATATGACAAGACCATACCTAAGTGCCACATCACGTAGTATCCATTACTATATAATAACATATATGATATATTATTGGCAATAGTAAATATACAGTTTATAGTAATATAATAATTAATTAAGTAGGACTTATTTCAACTATATTATAACCCAATAAATCGATTTTATAATATAGAAGGCACAGTCAGTAGTTCATGTACAAACAAAGGAACCTGTAAGTCTTTTTCCAACAGACTCACAGGTTCCTACTTAATAATTTAAAACATACTAACTAACATGCCATCGCGGGCTCCGGCACAATTCCTGATAGCACCTTTAAATATAAGGATGAATTTCCACTGGAATTCATTCTTATATTCCTAATGGCTCGCATGATTTTTGCGAGACTATTTTCACATTATTTCGCAAGGAACAACATAATCTCATTACTTCTTTGAATGAACTTCGTCATTGCCTCAGGCTCTAACGGCTTATGACCGAGCAATGCAAGATCATATAGTTGCTCGCAAATCACCTGTGTCTGTTCTGCATTTTCATTGGTGATAATGTACTGAACAAGCGTATTGTTGGCATTAAGAACAAGTGTCTCTCCACCGCCAAGGTCTCCCATACCCATACCGCCCATGCTGTACATACGCATCATATCCTGCATTCTGCGGCTTTCCTCAGATAGGGTCATAACAGAGGATACATTCTGATTCTTGAGCTTTTCGACCTTAACCTCCAGCTTATCTTTGCCAAGCACCTTACGGAACAATGCAGTCATAGCTTCTGTGTTATTCTTAAGAATCTTCTTATCCTTCTTCTTGGGTTCTTCCTTAAATCCTTCGGTAATATCTGCATCAATACGCTGGAATTTAATTGTCTTCTCTTGACTCTCCAACTGAGTGATGAATGGCTGGTCTATATTATGAGTCAGGACAAATGCGTCCATACCTGCTTCCTTAAACATGTTAACATACTGGCTTTGCTGCTTTAAATCAGTTACATAATATACAACTGTCTTCTTATCCTCAGCAACCTCATCGTCTTCTTCGTCGTGGTTATGTCCGCAGTCACAATCCTCTGTATGCTCATGATCATGTTCGCAGCTACAATTCTCATCATGCTTGTGCTCGGATGCTTCGCTTTTCTCTGCCTTATCCTGTACGACTTCCGCAGCTTCTACTTCTGCTGTATCCGTTCCTTTTCTTGCAGCAACATATTCAGCCAGAGTAATATATTTACCCTCAAGATTTTTATAGATGATATACTCCTTCATTTTCTCACGGAATTTCTCATCCTTCAGACATCCAAACTTAATGAAGGGATTGATATCATCCCAGAATTTCTCATAATCTTCTCTCTCAACTTTGCACATTCCGGATAGCTTATCAGCCACCTTCTTAGAGATATAGTCAGAGATCTTCTTTACAAAGCCATCATTTTGCAGCGCGCTTCTGGATACGTTAAGCGGCAAATCGGGGCAGTCTATGACACCCTTTAACAGCATTAAGAATTCCGGAATTACTTCCTTTATGTTATCAGCGATGAATACCTGATTGTTATATAATTTAATGGTTCCTTCAATTGTATCATATTCTGTATTAATCTTCGGGAAATACAAAATTCCCTTCAAGTTAAACGGATAATCCATATTCAGATGAATCCAGAACAGCGGCTCCTTATAATCATGGAAAACATCACGGTAAAAATTCTTATATTCTTCAACCGTACAATCATTCGGATGCTTCGCCCACAAAGGATGTGGATTGTTAATCGGCTGCGGTCCCTTTTTTGTCTCTTCGGCCTTGCCGTCTTGATCCACCTCAGCATCTATAACCTCGTCATCAATAACCTCTGCTGGCTTCTCTTCAGGAGCATTTGCATTGACAAAATAGATCTCTACCGGCATAAAGGAACAATATTTACCTATTATCTCTTTGATACGATATTCGTTGGAGAATTCATAGCTGTCATCGTTCAGATGCAGTATGATGTCTGTACCGCGTTCTGTCTTGGTGCCACTACCCATCTCATATTCTGTACCGCCATCAGACTCCCAGTGAATCGGAACAGCATCCGATTGCCAAGAAAGCGTCTCAATCTCAACAAGGCTTGCGACCATAAAGGAGGAATAGAAGCCTAGGCCGAAATGTCCGATAATCTGATCTTCATTGGTCTTGTCCTTATACTGCTCCATGAATTTCTGTGCACCGGAGAATGCAATCTGGTTGATATACTCCCTCACTTCATCTTCTGACATACCAATACCATTATCAGAAAAGGTGATGGTCTTTTGCTCAGGATTAATGGTTACCGTAATCTTGTACTTATTATCCTCCGGAATATTGGCCTCTCCCATGATTTCCAGTTTCTTCAGCTTTGTGATGGCATCACAGCCGTTTGAAATTATTTCCCTTACAAAAATGTCATGGTCGGAATATAACCACTTCTTAATAATAGGGAAAATATTCTCTGAATGAATCGATAAATTACCACGCTCGGTACTCATATTAACACTCCTTTATAATATAATTTTGTGTAATGTCGGTGCGTATCAATCAATCTGCGCCTCCCGAATTACTCAGTACAGTGAAATGTGTAGCTATAAAATGTACTGTTATCATTGCTTCAGAAAATATCATAATACGTAAAAATCAAAATGTCAAGACCAAATTAGCACTCCTTTAACGTGAGTGCTAACAACCTTCTTCAAAATCCCCTCTCTCAAATGAGCTTTATAAAATCAATCACTTCTGCCGATTTCGTAAATTCATCAATACTGATATCTTAAGTAACCGCAAATCTATCCCCAATTGATCTTATAAAGTCTCAAATACAATTTCATTGGTTTTTAGGATATTCTTTACTTCCGCATCCCATTCCTGTTCTAGGGTTTTATCAAGGGTAAAGGTTTTAATCGCTGTTCCTGTTATAATATGAAGTTCAGACTTCTCAAACCGGAGGTTAAGATATAAGCCCCCAATTTCTTCGATTAAAAGTCTTCCTCCGATTCTTTGAACAAGTTCAGCGCAGAGCCCCTGCGGTAGTTGAAATACAACTTTTAAGGATAGTGGCGTCTTATTCCCCTTAATCATTGATAATACTGTCTGTCGAACCTCACTCCATAGAACCGCCCTGTTTTCCCCGCGCTCCTTAAGCTCCTCCTCCGTAAAAAAGGCTTCATTCAATTGCCCATTCATCGAAAAAGTAGTAAATGTTGACAACTCCAATTCACGAAGCATAAAGCTATCAAAGGTGGTATTCGTTAATAGCTTTCCCATGAAAGCTTTTACTTCCGGAATATTAAGTGATATCATTTTGCATTCTCCCAATAATATATTCATTATGCTCATTATACACTGCTATGGGTAATTTTGCATCGATTTCTACAATATTACCATATATCAGCTCTTTTGAGTCCGTTTTCCTTGCATATTTGTATATTGTTTGAACAACAATAATATCAGAATCAACTGACTGGAGGTGAACTCCTCTGAATTTATGGAGGATGAATTTATGCATTATGAACCCGGCAAAAGATCTTATTATCGCTTTCCGTCTACGAGTAGACCAACGAATGGTGTTAACGATTTCGATTCAGAATATTACTTCCCCGAGAAACCTCGTGCCACTAATGAAAATATTCGCTTTGAATCAAAATCAACAGCTTCTGAATCAAAGCATGAGGATTGAAGCAACCAGGAAAAGACATAACAGGTGAACAGGGTAAAAGGCATAGAATAGGTATCTCATGCTTTTTCCCTTTTTTCCGTTATATAACGCAATCGGTATGATAGCTAAGGGCTCCAAGATGCTGACAATTGACAGCCAATTACCGAATTGCTTAAACTGTGTGAAATTGCACAATAATGTAGCCGATATCATTAATACGGATATCGTCATTAATGCTTTACTGTCATGGAATAGGTAGAATGCTACAATGATTAGAATTCCCGCAATATCATAATCCGTCCTCAAAAAGATAGCTATAGCACAGATTGCAACCGTCAGCAGACCATCTATTAAATTGTTGATTACTAAACTCATAAAATCATTCTTACTATATTTTCTTTCTACAAGTTCAAATAAGTAAATCAACAATAGCCCTAAGAACAGAGTGAAGAATACATTTTGATGTAAAAATATTCTGTGAAACACATCGTTTGCATGCACCGGATCTCGGAATAAGCGTTTTAGATCAGAGATTGCATTTATATTAAAATCAAATTTGTAAAATGCAAGGTCAAAGGGTATTTCCGATATCAGTGCGAAAGCCAAAAGCCGTTTGAGATACTTTTTCACATCCCTCGAATGTCGTAAGCCCTCCACAATTAAGAATGCAAAAATCGGAAATGCTAGCCTCCCGATGGCACGACAGGCAAGATACAACCAATAATGATTCGTCGGGTAAACCAGTACTACTCCAACATGATCAATTAACATCACCGTGATTGCGAATACCTTTAACTTAAATGAGTCCATCCTATTTCCTTTCTGATATTTAAATATGCATTCTTTTATTTATTTCGGTTTTCATATTATCCCACTCAAATAGGAGGATTGCAGACAAACTAATTGCACTTGCTGCTGTACAAATGACGGATGGAAAAATCACATGTACCACGCCTGTGAAAAGCAGTAAAAGCGGCACGAAACCAAAAATAACATCAATGAGAAGATAAATCACCAGATCTCTTGCTCCGATATGAAGCATATTTGCCGAAATTGCCATGACAATCAACGCACAAACACAGATGGAAGGGATTACATAATCAACCGACCAGCCGA
>WSSedL1CaDRAFT_10000682_pt1 | contig 23024 bp, 23 predicted proteins | sample WetSurSL1Cattail_FD_9464 | JGI IMG/M metagenome (IMG submission 9464)
TGAGCATGCTCAACAAGGTGTTGTGATCCATAGCCCTCAGAAGCTTATGCAATTCATGATCTCCCACCCTGGCAAAGGTTACCTGATGCTGAGCTACCAACTTATCTCTTTGCCGTTGATATTCCGAAGCATAAATCTTACTTATCTCCCATGGCCGGACTCCGATGTATTCATTCTCGCGAAGCTGATTCAACGACCTGGCACCTGGAGCGTACAATACAAAAACGTTCGAAAATTCGGGCGCTGAAGATGAAAATGCTTTTTGCTCAAGGTTATGTTCAGTCAGAAAATCATTGATTTCACGAAGTCCTTCATGGTTTTTAGCGATGCAGGTATACAGATAAAAGTCCTTTTCACGACATTCCACTCCTACGATCGGTTTGATATGCTGCTCTCCACACAACTTTACCACATCAAAACATGCAGAGGTATTGTTGATATCAGTGACGGCCAAGGCCGCGATTCCAAGTTTTTTAGCTTGTTCAACGAGCAATTCTACGGACATGGTTCCGTAGAGCAGGCTGTAATATGTGTGACAGGTGTAAAGCATGCTTCATTACCTGGCCACGCAAATGGTCGCCCTTTCGATAGCCCCTTTACCATACCTTTTACGTATCCTATCGATAGACAGGTACAGATTTACCATCTCTGGTGTATCTTCGAATAAATTAAGTTGTTGCGTGCCACTTACAAGGTGGGTAAACCGTACACCTATCAACCTGATCAACATGCGCTTGCTATATAATCTCTTAAACAAATCTTTAACAACACTAATCAGCGTGTGGTCGAAGGAGGTGTACGGAATTCGTTTTTGCAGTGTTTCGGTATCGAAGTTCGAGTACCGTATTTTTACAGTTACACAGGCTGTGAGCTTTTCCTGTGAGCGTAATTCAAAACATAGTTTTTCAACCATACTCACCAGCAGGTTATTCATGAAATGTACATCAATGGTATCCTGTTCGAAAGTCTGTTCCGTGCTGATCGATTTTTGTTCCCAGTATGGCTGCACAGGGGTATTGTCGATGCCATTAGCACGTCGCCATATTTCAACACCATTTCGGCCCAGTATCCTTTCCATTAAGTTGGGAGGCATTTGCCGGAGTGTGGAAATGGTATCGATGCCCATATTCCGCAATAGGGAAAAAGTTTTTTCGCCAACCATTGGTATTTTCCGGATGGATAGTGGCGCCAGAAATGGAGGAACCTGATCCCGGCCCACACAAAGCTCTCCATTGGGCTTAGCTTCGCCTGTGGCTATTTTCGAAACTGTTTTGTTAATGGATAAGCCGAATGATATGGGTAATCCCGTTTCATGAATGATAGACTGGCGCAATTCACGCGACCATGTTAAGCATCCGAAGAAACGATCGAGCCCTGTAATATCTATGTAGTGCTCATCAATGGAGGCTTTTTCGTAAACCGGCGCTTTCTCTGCAATGATATCTGTTACTGTACCCGAATACCTGCTGTACAATTCCATATCGCCCCGAATGATAATGGCATCGGGACAAAGCAATCGCGCCATTTTCATGGGCATAGCAGAGCGAACTCCGTATTTCCGGCATTCGTAGCTGCAACTAGCTACCACGCCCCGGTCGGACGTGCCTCCAATCATCACAGGCTTACCCTCTAGTTTGCTGTTGAGCAGCCTTTCAACCGATACAAAAAACGTATCAAGGTCAAGATGTACGATATTTTTTGTGGTGGTGTCCATAAAACATAGTTTGATCGTTTAACAATCAAAAACAATGTTGATAATATAATCATTTTTGATTATTTTAGTGCTGTCAAAAAACATTAAATTTAGAATCGAACAATCATTGATGCGACGTAGTTGCAAACTGCGCCGAACATTAAATAGTTACAAACATGAATATTTTTTTTGCCGCGAATATAAAGCTACTACGAAAGAGAAGAGGCCGCACCCAGGATGATGTGGCTGTTGCAACCAATATTAAAAGGCCTACGCTGAGCGGATACGAAAACAGTGGCGTATTTCCAAGCATTGAGGCTTTAATCGTCCTCTCCAATTACTTTAAAGTGGCTATTGATACACTTTTAAAAGTAGATTTGGGTAAAATATCGGAATTTCAGCTTTCGGAGCTGGAGCGAGGTAATGATGTCTTTATCCGGGGCAGCAATATCAGGGTATTGGCTACCACAGTAAATACTATTGAAGAAGAAAATATAGAATTGGTGCCTGAAAAAGCTAAGGCTGGCTACTCAACTGGATATGCCGATCCTGAATACATCAGTGATTTACCAAAATTTCAGCTTCCATTTCTTTCGAAAAATAAGAAATTCAGAACTTTTCAGATAACCGGCGATTCCATGTTACCTATTCCCGAAGGATCCTGGGTTACAGGAGAGTTTGTTCAGGACTGGCATACCATTAATAGTGGAAAGCCCTATATCATCATGACACTGGAAGACGGCATTGTTTTCAAAATTGCCGATAATTTAATTCAGGATGAAGGCAAATTGCGGTTGTACTCCCTGAACCCGCTCTACAAACCTTATGATGTTGCGGTGGTAGATATTAAAGAGGTGTGGTGTTTTAGCCATTTTATCTGTTCCGAAATTCCTGAAGCAGGCAATTCAGGCAATCATCTCACCCAAAAAGTATTTGAGCTAAGCAGGGAAATAGAAGCAATTAAGGACAGACTCAATGAGAATAAGGGCTGAGCGGCAAAGATTATTGCGAATGCATTCTACCAATTTTCTACAGTATTGAAAGTTACTTTTCACTGTTTTATTAAAAAAATAAATACAATTTTGTTTATTAATTGTTCTAGTAGTAATTTCAATATTAACCAAATATGAATAACGCATGAGAAAATTAATGTTCACCTTGAGTTTTGCTGCTTTGATCCTTAGCAGTTTTTCGTTATGTGCTCAGTCAAATTACAAGATTGTAAATAAGATCCATGTTGAGGGCGATGGAGGTTGGGACTATATCAGTGTTGATGAAGTAAACGGCCGGATATTTGCTTCGCATGCAACCGTTGCACAAGCCATTGACATCAAAACAGGCAAATTGGCTGGTACTATTCCGGATACCAAAGGAATACACGGAATTGCTATCGCTAATGATTTAAACAAAGGCTTTACCAGCAACGGACGCGACTCTTCAGTGACTGTTTTTGACCTTAAAACCTTAGCAGTAATTACTAAGATTAAAGTAACAGGACAAAACCCCGATGCCATCTTATACGACCCCTTTTCACAAAAAGTCTTCACGTTCAATGGCAGAAGTTCCAATTCAACCGTAATTGATGCCAAAGAAAACAAAGTAATTGGCACGATTCCGCTCGACGGGAAACCTGAATTTTCCGTTACTGACGGGAAAGGTAAAATTTATGTGAATATCGAAGACAAAAGTGTGATCAATCAAATCAATGCTACTACCTTAAAAGTGGAGCAACATTGGTCCATCGCTTGGAGTTAGACTTAAGTGACAAGGTAACAAGGCTATCGAAAAATTAAATGAGAAAGCTTTAGATCAATTTAAAGACGCCGCAGCCGAAAGGTTCACAGATGACATAAAAGCCAAAAAGTATTTGAAAAATCTGTTGATGCTGCAAAAAAAGCTACAATTGGTGAAATGGAGGATACCCCTGAATTAATACAAAACATTGAACTGAGTTTTTAGAATTCTCTGATTTCATATTGGACATATTGGGCATTATTAAAAAAACACAAAATTTATTTAATCGCAATGGTTGCGTTACCATCAAAAAAGATGACTTTTATTTAGAAATTGCTTATGAAGCATACGAAAAGATATTATCCTATAAAGCTGCGAGCCATAATAAATTGTGGATGGGTGATAATAACAGTCCGGAATTAAAAAAGATATTAGAATCTATTGACGGAGAGACTGGCATTTTTTATCGAAATATCCCCGCTAAAAAATTTTCAATGGATTCTATTTTTATCTGAAATTAAATCAGTATTCGAGGACCTTTTCAGGGTTAAATTTATCAATTACAAGATTGAAACTAAATATGATAAAACTAAAAGTAGCATAAGCTCCATGATTAATGATTTTTTAGGCCAACCATTACGTCTAATACTATTTTGGGCTGGCGTGTTGGTATTTTGTTTTTTAATGAAAAGATGTTTCAGATAACATTAAATAACTTCACTTTGGTTTTTCATTAATTTTAATCGGCTTATGATAATCTAAAGAGATAAGATTTCCAGTCATGTCATAATAAAAATTAAAATCTGTGCCTCCATACTTTGGATTGACTATAATCCATATTTGAGCATCATCAAGTTTATTAGCCTTTCCCCTTTCTTTATTCATACTAATATGTAACATTTCTATCACTACATCCCTGACGCCTAAATCAATAATCTTGTTTTTAGATTGTTCGATCATCTTCGGAAGTTTTAACAAATTAAACTCAGGTAAGGTAATTAAATAATCGGAAGGATTGAATTCAAAAATGAAATCTTTCTCTTTCTCCCATCTTTCATTCCTGTTAATATATGATTCCCAATGATTGGATTTAATATCTTTTGAAAAGGTTGCACTCCAGATCCTACCATTAGTGCTATCATATGTAAAACCCAGATGATTGTATCCTCCTTTTTCAGTTAACATATTTTTCAATTGATTAGCCAATTTTGTAAACTCTTCTTTCTCATCAAAAGCATAACATTTCAAATGAGGTGCTGATTTCGGAATAAAATAATTCACTACAAAAATAGCTACAAAAAATAACAATGAAGGAATCAGAGGTTTTGTATTCATAGCATTTAAGTCAGGATTAAATAAGCTTATTTATACATAATTTTACTTTTATCATACCAATGAACAACATAAATTTTAATCGGCTTTTCATAAATAAATGATGTAAGACTTCCATTCATATCGTATGAAAATTTAAAATCTGTTCCTCCATGCCTTGGGCGAAGTGTGATCAATATATTGTCATTAACAAGTTTATTATTGGTCGTTTCCCTTTCTTGGTTCAATTCAATTTCAAAAGTTTTAACTACAACATCCTTTACTCCCAATTCAAGAACCTTATTTTTTGATTGTTCTACTATCTTTGGAAGTTTTGATAAATCAAACTCTGATAATGTGATAAAATTAATTACCATTATGGAATCAAATTGAACACTTTTTTTTAAATTCCATTTTCCAAATGCATGAGAATATCTTTGCTTTTCCCAAATGTTTGACTTAGTGTCTTTTGAAAAAACAACATCCATTGTCCGAATACCCCTGCTATCCCTGTCAAAACTAAGATTATTCAAAGCTCCCTTTCCGGTAATCATAACTTTCAATTGATCAGCAAACTTTGCAAATCCTTTTTCATCCTCCTTGGTAGAAGATGAAAATCTTTCACACATTGTACGGATTAATATATACACTATGATGATTAATACAATACCAATTATTCTTTTCATAATATTTCTAGGACTAATTGATTTATTTTAAAATAATATGTATATCTGTTATTGTACCTATGTTATTTATTTTCATTAATATATTTATTCAACCCGCTTTGGGGTTGAATAAATATTTCGTGTATGTGCCCCCAATTTCATTGGGGGTTATTCATATTTAAGTCCTCCGGACTTACCCTTTCGGGATAAAATTTGAATAACCCCCGGTGCAGCCGGGGGAGCTGTGACACTCAGATAAATAAACAACCCCGAAGTGGGTTGAATAGTCAAATTAGGTATTAATACATATATTCATTTAAAGCAATTTATAAAAATGTATTTATAAAATTTCTCCTAAATTAATAATGAGCCAAAATAGTAAATAAGAACATAACATTTCTTAAAAAATTAAAAATCATTATACTTTTATAATAAATAAGAAATACTTTGAATACAATTATGAAAATCAATTGCACAGCCAGAAAGCATCCTTAAATGTGTTGATGATTTAAAACTGAAAGTTAATAAATAGAAAACTAACAATCTAATTNTGAACTTTATAATCTAGCTTATGAATCTGGTCTGTTTTAATAAAAGTGCAATCAAGCCTAAATATTTTTATGCGTTTATGACCCTTTACTGCTTATTCGCTATGTTTTCTTGTTCTTATGTTGGCCCACCACGGGAATTCGATACAGAGAAAGGAATGGCAAAATTAATCAGACATCTAAAACGTATCATACCAAAACATGGAGGATACAGTAATCTAAACCTTTATCATTTAGACGATCTTTACTATTGGGATGTCACTTTTTCAGAGGACATTAAAAACCCAGGTAAACAGTTAATATATTCCACAAGGGAAGGATTCTGGACAAAATCAGCAGACCTGATCGTTGAACCCGACCAGCCTGGGTGGTATTTAATTTCCATCTCTGATTTTGATTTAATGAAATTATTGCCAATGTTTGAAAAATCCAAAAATAAAATTATTAAAGAAAAAGGCATCAAAGATGTCTTCATTGAAAGGTGCGAGATCTCAGTAAATAAAAAACAAAAAAGCACCGACATACTTAAAGCCATTCAAATAAATATTGATTACCAAACTAAACAAGGGAAACCCTATTTTTATTTCACTTACGATATTAATGGCAACCTTACTAATTTTAGTTCAAATTAAAAGTTGATACCTACATCCAGAGATATAGCCTAAATTTTCACAACATGAAAAAAAAAGCCAAAATAAATTGGATTAATCGGATTGGATTATTTGCTATCATTGGTGGATTGTTAACATTATTTTTAACCTTTTATTATATAGATAAAGGGCCCATTTCATCAAAAAGCATTTTATCTTTATTTTTAAGAAAACCTGGAATTATTGAAGAATTAAAAGCTTTGATAACAGAAAAAGGTGCCTACAATAACCTCAGTAGCACTTATTGCGAAGGTAGTGGTTATATTTGGCGCGTCACTCTTACAAAGGATATTAAATCAAACAAATGGGGGTCATATTCTACACTTCATGGTTTGGTAAAAGAAAGTGATGTATTTGAATTAGATACTTCAAATTATTTAACCCTTGCCGATTTTGACCTCGTAAAACTTGACTCAATCCTCAAGCAATCTGTAAATAAGGTTCATGAAAAAGGGGTAAAACGTGTTCAAATTAAATATTGTGAAATTTCAAGAAACAGAACCAATATTGTTGGAATTTCGAAAATTAAGGAACAAAAACGCATGGGTAGCATATCAATAACAATAAAACCCATTTTTGGAGGCACAGATTTTAGGTTTACCTATGACACAAACGGAAATCTTGTTGAATTTCAATATGATAAGCCAATTAGAATTGATCCATTTGATTGGCATGGAAATTAATGTAAATGGTACCGATTTTAACTTTACTTATGACATCAATGGAAACCTCACTGAATTTACTTATGATAAACCGATTATAGTAGGTGTTAAGCCTAGCCTAACTAACGATCAAATTCTATTTTATGAGCGTATATAGAATTTCATTAACCAATTATTATTCGGATAAACCATCCTGTAAATACTCCAAATACTCTAAGTCGGACATTTTTTTAATAAAGGGGTCTGACAATACTGTACCTATTTTTATTACCTCTGCATTTGAAAGATAGGTCGCATTTAAACTGGGAAGGTGGGAGAAAAATTTAAAGTAATAAAATTTATATTTTTTACCCTTGTAGCGAAAGATTAATTTTTTACATGGAACCTTACGAAACCGCATAGTCCTTAATTTAATGCAGTCCATTTTCTTTAGTTGAAAAAATTGAAGTTCTCCGCCAAAAACCATATAGAACAACTTTTTTTTGGTTATCGCCATATAGGCAGGTCGGTCTTCCTTACATTCAACTACTCCCAATATATCGGATTCATCTATCCAATCCACAATAGGTTTTAAAATTCCATTGAGATAGTTATTTATCAATTCAGTATTATCAACTTCTCTACTCCACCTCTTAATTAGCGGTCTAAGCAAATCCATTTTTACAGGTTTGTAGTTTGAAATAATTATTATTATAATAAACAGAGACACTCCCATTATTTGCCAAACAAAAACCTTGAGGAACCAGCGGGGGACAGTGTATACAACACCTGTACTTGCTTGATACTTAACCTTAATTTTATCACCCTTTTTTGTAATACCTAACATAGTTGGCCATGTAAATAACTGTACTTCACACAAGGTATTACCTCTGGTAGGAATTATTAATTCTACATCAGCTATAGTCTGGCTTGATTCACTTTGACTTTTAATTTCAATTGATTTTACAATACCTGTTAGTTTTATAAAGGCATCATTTTTCTCAGCAAAAATTACAGAGGTGAAAATGAGTAATAAAATACATAAGCTAATCCTTTTCATTCTCATATATTTTTATAAAATTATTAGTTCCACAGCCAATCTTTATTTCTAAAGTTTCTTAATATGAAAGTTTAAGTGACAAATATAATATTTAGTATATTGTAAAATCCTTAAACTATCAACCAATGAAATCTGAAAAAATCTATTGTCAACATTGCGGGACTAAAAATTCAAGTCTTAACAATAATTGCGAAAACTGTGGCATTAAGCTAAATAAAATCGAAAACAACGGTTCTGATTTAACTCCTCATGCCGGTCATAAAAGGGATTATTCAGACATTCGTTCAGCCATTAAAACATTAATCACAACCAATGGCTACATCATTATCACAGTAGACAACTTTTTTGTTCAGTTTGCTTATGATTTGAAAAAAGAGGCATTAACCTTTGAAGCTACCAGGAATGATGATAGTAAAGATGCTGACTTTGAAAAGTTAGCTTTCTCAATCGATGATTATATTTCAGTGTATCGCAGGGAGATCTTATCAACAGATCTTTCCATAGATTCGCTGATAACCGAAATAAAGTTTATTTTCGAAAATATTTATCGTGTTAAATTAATCAATTACGAGATTGAATCTGATTTTAAAGCCGAAAAGAGCTCTTTTTCTATTCGGGAATATTTATTACAAACTATCATTGGGATCATATTTTTTGCCATTTTAGTTGGTGCTTGTTTCTTAATGAAAGGTTGTTTCCGATAAATTGGCTTTACAATAACGATTATTTCAAACCTTATTTGGAATAATATTTGTAGCTAACGCTATCGATATTTGATTAACAAAAGTAATTTCACGTAAAACAGATTTTTCACGGATGATGACATTTTCCAAAAACATGTTTAAAAATCCTTTGTTTAAAAATCGAAATTCCCATAAATTATTACATTTGAAATACTATTTTATTGTTTAACCTTTTAATTTAAAACCTTATGTCGTTTAAAGCTAAACTAAGTGTAGGTGGTCAGGATGTCAACATTCTGGAATGTGATTATGAGCTGAAGCAGGAAGTAGATGCTACCGGCAGGCCCTCATCAGTAACAAGGGGTGGTCAAATTACCCTTCTTCTGGAAAGTTCTGGCGATACCTTCTTCTTCGAATGGATGTGCAACAACTTCGAAAGAAAAGATGGTTCAGTTACTTTCTTTAAAAGAGACACCGACGCTAAACTTAAAGAACTTAAGTTTAAAGAAGGTTACCTCGTATTTTACGAAGAACACTTCGATTCAGTAACCAACACGCCAATGACTGAAAAAATTACCATTTCTGCCCGTGAATTAACTTGCGGAAATGGAACTTTGAACAATGAGTGGCGAACTCAGTAAAAATTAGAAGACAGAGGACAGAATTAGAAAACAGAGAACAGACAATAGAAGACAGAGAACAGAGGACAGAACAGAAAACAGAGTCATCTGAACTGAACCCTGACCTCTGACTTCTGTCTTCTGACCTCTGTCATCTCATTACCTGAGCATTTAATTGAACTATAATACCCAAAAGCCATGATAACATCGACAAATCTGTTAGTTGAAATAGGCGATGACCTTACTCCTGGTTGCCTGTCTTTTGAATTAAGTCAAAATATTCATCGACATCATTTTTTCCAAGCTCAGTTTTCAGGTGAAAGCCATTTATTTTGAGTATGATGGGAGGCCGAATTGGATATTTATGGTAAGGTTCGTAAATTAGCATCCGGTTCTTTTTTCATAATTTTAATTTTTATCACTGCAATTGCGTCATTATATTATCATTTCTTTCCTTGAAACCATAACTGGGGAGTTGTGCATTGCTCTTACCTTTTCAATGAATAATAATCAATTTTTGATTAGTAATGCCTGATACTGATCTAATATTTAAGGTATACACTCCGTTATTAAAATTTGTAACATCAATTTGAGTATTACCATTTATGATTTTACTAAACACATGTCTGCCATTTATATCAAATAAATCAATTGTTTGTTTTTCTGTTGAGTTTGTTTCGATAGAAAACAAGCCATTTGTCGGATTTGGATGAACTTTTAAAGTTGGATCAGAATAATTAAGAATTTGAACAGAAGTAGTACAATCTGCAATTTGCAAAGCCTTTTCTAATACTTCATCACGGCGATGCCTGATACCCATTGGGGTCGGGCAAACCAATATATCCGGTCGAATGCCTATTCTCTGAGTGCTGTCCCCATTTGGATAGAATATGCCTAAAGTGGTAAATCCCGTTTTCACATCTTTGGAAAGTCTGAAGGAAGTGATATTGCCATCGGCTCCGGCTGTCTGACTTCCTATTTTTATAGAATGTTCCATGTTCTCCAAAATCATACATGAGAATTCTGCCTGACTTTGCGTTTGTTCATTCATAAGAATAATTACCTTACCTGAATAAGGATGACTGGCGTATAACCCACAATAATCGTCATACCATGAGAATAGGCCCGGATATGTCACATCAGGTTCCATAATCTTGCAAAACATCTTACTGTAAGGATACATTTTATTGGCAATTGCCCAGGCGGTTTCATTGGGATAATTTCTAATATCAAAGATAATCGCTGAACAGGAACTTAAACTGCTGTACATTGCGTCTACATCTCCTTGCTGTAGTTGCCCCATATTAACATAACCAACATCACAACCAAACTTTTTCCACTTCACTAGTGCAAGACTGTCGTTGGGATAATAACTAAAAAAAGAACCATAAACGTAATCTGATCTTGTTGTACTAAGCGTATGATTGTTCCCCATGCTATCAGCGTAATCAATGCTTATTGTAGTACTTGGCTGTCCAATGAGTATATAATTGCACATAAATCTATGAAAAACAGAGCTATCGCCGGCAGAAATGTAAGGCCTTAAGCTGTCCTCCATATTTTTTGCAGAAAGTCCGTTAATGGATATGATTTCGTCTCCTCTTTTAACATTGCTGAAAGCGGATTTAGCCACAATATATTTTTGTTGTGTGTAAGTAAGAACTATGGGAGGAGCGTAAGAGTTCCGCAAAGCAATATGCGTGCTCCATGTTAATCCTTCTGCATGAGCATCATTTAAATCTTTTGCCATTGTTTTAATTGCGAAATAGAATGCCTTGTAATCGGCAGCATTGGCAACCAATAAAATTTTATTATACAACATGCTATCACCCGGTGTATCCAAAACATAATTATACGGATTAAAATAATGCAGAATATTCCAATACTTAAATGCCATAAGTAACCGGGTATATTCATCAGGGAAAGAGTCATACGTATCAATATTCACCATCAGGCTGTCGTGTGGAAAAACGAGCCAACCTGTATAACTGTTGGTATAATCGTTGTTTTTTACCCAACAACTCGGATGTGGACGGAAATTATTTTTTATCGTATCCAATATTACTTTAACATCATTTCTTATGATTGTATTGTTAAACCATGAAAAATCAAGGTTTCTTTTTAACTCAGGCGGACTGTTGTCAGGCACAGTGCCAGACGCAATACTCATTGGGCCGGCTGCATTTAAGAGAGTAATCAGCTCATTGTTAAAATCATCATTGGTTAAAGCAGCCTTTAGGGAAGGAAGCCTGCTAATCAGCAGTCCGTCCCACTCTACCGAGCAAGTCGAAACGCCTGAATGAAAATACTTTACAAATCCCCAAATTTTACATGTGTAAAATAATTTCTGTTGATAAGTAGGATTTTGTGCATTTGCATGCACCATGCAAAAAAGTAAAAAAAGAGGTAATAATTTCTTCATGTACATCTTTCAGTTAGCAAATCTGTGCAATACCCAAATTCACGCGCGTCTTTGCAAAATTTAACAAACAAAGTATTAAGTGCTCATTGTAATTTGAACAGTGCATTCATTTCTTCACTGGAAATTACCTTGTTATATATTCTCACATCATCAATAAAACCATGAAAATGATACAATGGAGAAACACCATAGGGTTCAAAACCAATGTATGTTGGTGTCGATCCGGCATCCGGAATATCATTCATGGTTTTCTCTACCTGTTTTACTCCATTTAAATATATTGTACCTACATTTTGATTACTCCCATTGTATTGATAACAGACTGTTACAAATGTCCATTTGTCCAATTCAACTTTTGAATCACTATAAATAAATGTTGCATAAATTCCACCCCTTAAGGTCAGCCTTATTCTCTTTTCCACTACAGAGGCTGAATCAAAACCCTGATAGTTCGGCCCCGGCATATCTACCATACTACCTGAAATAGAACCGTCGGCCTGGTTGCATCTATTTGATAAAATAGCAAATGTTGTTCCTTCTGAATAGCTACTGGGATTGATCCAAAAGCATACACTGAAATCCGAAAAACTTCTTTTTAATAATGGGTTATTCCCACAATCAATATAACTGCTACTACCGTTAAAGTAGTATGCCGAATTATTGTTTCCGAACCTATCCATGCTTAAAGCAGCATCATATACTGTTCCATTATTACTGTTGCCACTTTCGTCATTGGCATTTCCATTAAAAGGATAATAGGCTACCAGGTTCTTGTTTAAGTCAAGCTTAACGTCATCCTTTTTTTTACAGGAATAAATCAAGCTTAAAATTGAAATCAGTACCAAAGTTAATTTTGTTTTCATCGTAAATAGTTTTAAGTGGATTTGTATTTAGTAACTTATATAAGTTTAAATCTTCATGTTAAAAATTGCATTTTTCAAAAAGCCAAAAGTATTGCATATCAGAGGCAAAGGTCTTATAATTCCACAAGATGTATTTTAATCAATAAGGATACTAATTCCTGGCATCCTTGTAAATTACTTCACCGAAATCCGTTAACCCTTCAAGTGTAACCGAGAATTTCTCTGCTGCGAATTTCTTTTTAAAACTGACCGTTGCGTCACCATTTGGGGTAAGGATTACATTAGGCTTCCAAAATATGGTTTTAGGAATACCATAGCTTTCGGGTTTATATGTCCACGACTCGTATGGAGGAGTATAAAATTCTCTTGTTTTTTGATATCCTGACACTTTAACTTCAACAGATGTGAGTTTGGATATGCTTCCGCTTTTTGAATAAAAAGCAAGTACCCCATTAGCGCCCCTGCTACCAAAAGCAGTTGCTTCAGCTCCATGAACGAGATCTACCCAGTCGATATTGGCAACTGGTAAACTCCTTAATGTTGACATATCTATCGGTGAACCATTTAAAAGAAATAACGGTTCACTGCTTGAACTAGCGGATTTTATTCCTCTAATAATGATCTCACCATTCATAACTGACACTCCCGGAATTTTACCATTTATAAATTCGATTATATCAGTATAATTTGACGCATCTCCTCCTACTTTCAGCACAAAACTTGGAGTATAAAAAGACCTGTTTTGAGAGGTCTCGTCTATGGCCGATTTTGCTTTAGGCTGCTTCTTCATTTCTAAATTATCCTGTTTCGTATTTTCTTTTACCTTATCCTTATCGTAGTTTTCATTATATAATATCGGATATGGATTGGTAATACTGCTGGGCTCGGGCGTTTGATCAAGCGCAATGTATCCTGTTTTCCCACCCAATTCTTTAACTGTTTCTATCTTAACATCAAGGTCATCGTCATTACCCAACCCAAGAAACTGGAATTTACCTTTATTGTCGGTAATTGCTTTCATTTTAAAATTAGGATCATTCAGAGCCGATAGTATTACTGTACTGTTTGAAACCGGATGATTCAGATTATCTTCAAAAACAGTTCCGGTTACGGAAACACCTCCGCCCCTGGAGTAATTTATTGCACCGAATTTATCGTTTAATAAATCTTTCCAAACAAACCTTCGCCATCCGTTGGTTAGCATTACCAAATCGAGATAGTTGGGAGCTTTAGGGTTATTGGCATCAAAATAGTATGAAGGATTATTAACCCTGCCTTTTATATCCGATGTAAGAAGAAGATTGGTTAATATATTTTCTTTTGGCATACTTTCTTGATTCGAAAGATCCTCAATAACAGAAAAAGATAATCTTCCGGAAGCCCTTCCCCCATTAGATGGAGTGACTTTTATGTTATATATCACACTATCGTTTTCAGATTTAGAGGAGAGATCAACCTTACAGATATTTTTCCCGGATTCCGGACTAATAAATACAAGGCGCTCACAAATAGGTTCTCCCTTGCCATTAAATAAAGTAAACTGAGCCACTCCTAACGGGAATAACTTTTTAGGCAAGACCAATTGAGCTAAATTATTGTGGATATTGGCCTTGGAAATTGAAATGATCTGCCCTCTCGATTGGGCAATAAGAAGAATGCTATCGGCCATACTGTTTTCATTTTGTCGTATCCTAACCCTAATATCATCCTTAACCAACGGATTAACAGACATTATTATTCCTTTGGCCAATACTTCGGGCAAAGGATATTCCGCAACTGTTCCATTTGAAAAGGTAACTTTTGCGCTATATTTTTTTTCGGCTTGAGGCATCAACATAAATGAGCCCATTCCATCGTGCTCACTCTCAAAAGAGCCCACCTCTTTCCCCAGGTTATCAAATACTTTTCCTGTTACCTGCTGAGGCATGCCTAATTCACTTTCCGCCTTAAAAGCAACACGGTTCGATAAACCTGCCAATAAATTACCACCTTCGGGAAAAAATGTAAACTTAAGGGCATTCTCCTTTTTTCGTAAATCCGAATTAAACTTCGTAATATTATTAAGCCTGGATTTATTGATCACATTTATATAACCGGGATTTTTTATGCTTATCGTTTTAAAGAAAAAAAAGTCACGATCAAAGTTACGCATCCAGTCCGTGTAAGCGCGCAATTGGTAATTACCTTCAATAAGCGAAACATTTAATAAAACGCAACCATCAGCAACGCCCCGTTTATTGCTTAATTTGAGATGACATGCCACTCTCTGGCTTTGATCGAGCAATTCTACATAAATTTCTTTACTAATAGTATCGGCCTGAAACAACTTTGCATCCATCAAATAAGCTTTGATCCAAATAGTTTCGCCCGGCAAGTAAATATCCTTATCAGTTTGTAAATAAACCTTTTGTTGCAAAGATTGTTCCCCAAACTTATTAATTTGCTTTACAATTTTCTCAATTCTGGAATCATCTCTGTCTGTTTTATAGGTTAAGGAAAGACTTAGAAATGAAGAAGAAATAAAAAAGAGAACAAGTAGGATTTTACTGATAGTTTTCATCCGTAAATAATTTTTTGGTTAAGGTCGTATGGAACTCCATGTTTGCTATTTTCATTGGTGTTTGTGTTTCTTAGCAAACATGTTCGGTTCATATTATTAACCTAAGTTATAAAATTGTAATTCAGTGATAGTGCCTATCTTTTTATAATTAGATCCACAAGTACTAAAATACCCTATTGATATTTTAATGTTAAGGAATTCTCGTCAATGAACTACTTTTACATGATTATGATAGTAGTAATCAACAATAAGACTTCAGTTTCTACATGTTTTACTATCGAAGTCATTTCAATTCAGTCAGATGTACGATGCCGCAGGTAAAAAAACATGGGAAGCCGAATTGGATATTTACGACAAGGTTCGTAAATTAGCATCCGGTACTTTGAGCGATTGTGATAACGGTTTATGGGGACGAAATCTTGGAACAAAAGCATCTTTAATTCATACAGCTATAATTTTAATTACTATGAGAAAGCTATTTATCGCCTTAGTGTTTTTAACAACAATCCTATTAGGATGTAAAAAAAGTAAACAAGAAGGTTTTCCTGTTTCACAATTGAACTGGACAGCCGTGAATAATGGGTTGCCTAATACTTATGCCTATCTGTTGGATGGAGTACCTATCAATTTAGTTAAATCTCTAGCTATTCAAGGGAATAATATATATGCTGGAACTCACGGAGATGGTATTTATTTATCAATCAACAATGGCAATAGTTGGACACCCCTAAATGGGTCTCCTTCTTATCTTTTTAATCAAATAAAATACAACTGTTCAATTAATAAAATAGCGGTTCAAGAGAATAATATCTATGCCGGAACAAATAATGGCGTTTATCTATCAAGGGATACTGGCAAAACATGGATAGGAGTAAATACAGGGTTGCCTGTTAACAATGCGATTTACACAATTGCGTTCCAAGGAAATAATATATATGCCGGAACATACCAAGGTGTTTATTTATCAAGTAATAATGGGAGCAACTGGACTGAAATTAACAATGGATTACCTGTCAATAATCTTCAGGTTTATTCACTCGCGATTCAAGGTAATAATATCTATGCTGGAACTCATAAAGGCATTTATTTATCAAATAATAATGGAAGTGACTGGACTGCAGTTAACAATGGATTACCTGCCAATACTTGTTTTGTTGGATCACTGGCAATTCAAGGGAATAATATCTATGCAGGGATTAACCTTATTTTCAATTTTCCAAATGGAGGAGGTTTGATAACTGGAGGAGGTATTTATTTGTCAGCAAACAATGGAAGTAACTGGACTGCAGTTAATAATGGATTACCTACTTATCTTTATAATCAGGTGAAATACAACTACTCAATTAACACAATAGCTTTTCAGGGGAATAATATCTTTGCCGGAACTAATAGAGGAGTTTATTTTTCAAGTAATAATGGAGGTGCTTGGATTTCAATTAATAATGGGTTGCCTAGTGTACCTTCTTCAGTTACTGATGTTCTTACAATAGCGGTACAAGACAATAACATCTATGCTGGAATTGATTTCGATGCATATGGCAGTGGCGTTTTTTTGTTACAAAATACTGAACAATAAAACTAGAAACAGTCAGAAATGGAATGGCTTTGTTTAAGGAAAAAGACGTAGAATTTATAAGCCTCACAAAACCCAAGCTTAGTTATTTTCCTTTTGTCTACATAGAAAAACCTTTATCTTTCTTCTTTTCGGGTGTGATCTGAGATATTTTATTAACCTTTTCCTGATCGACAATGGTATTAAAATCTGTTTGCTGTAGCCAAATGGGGAAAAGTTCAACTTTTTTAATAACTATTGAATCTAAATCATTACTCTGGACGCTTGATAAAAAAATTCTTAGTTTTTTGGACAAAAAGTATCTTTATAAACAACTCGCAAACTCATGGGAAAAACCTTCATAACCAACATGTCAGATTCCCAGGAACCAGGATATGATTTCAAAAAATTGCCAAAATCTGCCCGGGCATTTACATGTTTTTTGGATTTGATTATCGAAGATACATTAATGAATCTTCCGATCCATCTGTTGGAAAACGGCACAGATTTATGGTATATGCAAGGAATATTAGCAAAACTGCTGAAATATACACGTAACGCTTATTGGTAAAGCGCGATAATAGCAGATCATAAGCTTTATCAAAAATGTCTTTGCGGCGTTATTGACCTTATGAAAAGGGACTTATAAAGCCAATAGTTGGAGGAGAATATGATTCAAAAGAAATAGATAAAGCACATACTTCTAATTGAAAAAAGAAAATCAATAGGAAAAATAGTTATAAATTGGGAAAAAATAATCATCTGATAAGTTCAAAATACATGAAATATTTAACGACAATAATTTCGATTTTTATTTTCCTTAATTCATATGCTCAAAAATTTTCAGGTCAAGTGATTGATAATACTAATAATGAACCTGTATCTTATGTAAATATTGGTGTTTTAGGCAAAAATATTGGGACTGTGTCTGACAAGGATGGACGATTTCAATTGGAATTAAATGACAAATTCAATAATGACACATTACGCTTATCTTGTATTGGATATGAAAGCCTTAATGTTAAGATTTCGGATTATAAAAATAAATTCACTAATGGTGGTTCCGACCGGATAAAATTAATGACTAAGATTTATAAAATTTCAGAAGTGGTTGTCCGATCAAAGAAAACTAAAACTTTTACATTAGGAAATTTTTGCAAATCAACATCATGTTATGGGGATGCTTTTTATTCACGGGAATTAGGGACAGAGATTGGTGTTGTTATGCAACTCCCTAATAGGATGACAAAAGCTTATTTAAAAAGCTTTCGGTTTTATGTAACTGAATTTACTTATGATAAATTTCCTGTGAGACTTAATATATATAACTTAAAAAATGGACTTCCTGAGAATAATATTTTAAAAGAACCAATTTTCATTGATATCACTTCTACCGGAGAGTATGTGATTGACTTAAAAAAATACGATATAATAACTAATGATGATTTCTTTGTTTCATTGGAATATTATCGGATAGCAAATGAAAAGGAAGGGAAATTAGTTTTTTGTGCTGATCCCAGGGGGAAAATTAGTTTTAATAGGCAAATAAGTCAAGGAGATTGGGAAAGATTATATCAAGGGAGAGGAAGTGCTGAATTAGGATTTTCAGTCATTGTAGTTTGTGAAAAATAATACTATCGCTAATCGAGGAGACCGCCCAAAAATATTGCAGAATAAATAAGCTTTATTAAATTTAGTGATTTGTATCACTAAGCTCAAGCCTTGAAAAACAAAATGTTGCAAATTATGTAATTGAGTTTTTTATAAATTAAATTTCACATGCTGACATAGGGTTGTCACTCAAGTACGATATGTTTGCCTAAAAATTAAATAAACCGCTAAAAATAGTTCAATATGGAAAAACTCATTGCCTGTTGTGGTTTAAACTGTGCACCCTGCGATGCACGAATTGCCACTATAAATAACGACGACCATTTACGCGCTCAAACAGCCGAAAAGTGGAAATTACAGCACAACGCACAGGGCATAACGCCCGAAATGATTAACTGCACAGGATGCCGCGAAGCTGGGGTAAAATTTAACCATTGCACCAATTGTGAGATAAGGAATTGCGTAAAATCAAAAAACTTCCAAACCTGTGCCGATTGTGACAAACTTGATAGTTGTCCTACGGCAGGAAACCTGCATAAATATGTTCCCGAAGCGTTGGAAAATCTCAAATCAATGAATTAGCAAGGTAAAATTTATTGTAATGATTCCCGCAATAACGATATCAATTACATACTGAGAAAACACATTTAATAGAATCATGTTAGAAATTCCCGAATCAAGAACAATTAGTTTACAAGCAGATGAAACACTGATAAACAAAAAAATTACAAATGTAATTACTGCAACAAGTCCCCATAAATTTGCATTTTACTGTGGCGATCCGGTGGGATATACAAAACTTCTTGAGGGGAAGAATATAAAATCGACAAAAGGACATGGAATGTTTGTCGATATGTATTGTGATGATAATACAAGCATAACTATTGGAGAAGGTACCAACATGAAGTATTATTCACCTTCTGAACAACATCCGGGGAAACACCAGTTGCTTATTGTATTTGACGACGATAGCTTTGTGGTATTTACAGTTGCAATGTATGGCGGAATATGGGCATACAAGGGAATATTCGACAATCCGTATTATCAGTGTAGCTTGAACAGTATCTCACCTTTGGATGATACTTTTGATGAATTATTTTTTGACAACATTTTTAAAAATATCACAAAAGATATTTCTATAAAGGCTTTACTTGCAACAGAACAACGTATTCCGGGATTTGGCAACGGAGTGTTGCAGGACATATTGTTTAATGCAGGTATTCATCCCAAACGAAAAAAATCTGCCATAACGGATTTTCAGAAAGCTGAACTGTTTCATAGCCTGAAAGTGACTTTAAATAAAATGACTGATATGGGAGGACGGGATACTGAAAAAGATTTATTCGGACGTATCGGTGGTTACAAAACAATACTTTCAAAAAACACATTTCAAAACCCATGTCCCAATTGTGGTAATACAATTGTTAAAGAAGCCTATCTTGGAGGCGCAGTATACTTTTGCCCAACATGTCAGAAGCTTTGAAATATCAATTAAAATACGACACTACAAAAGTGATGAAACTTGAGCAAATTACCGATGATAAAACAATAGAATGGTTATTAGAAAAAGATAACCCATCTGTCAGGTACTTCACGTTAATGAAACTGTTAAACAAGAACGAAAACGATAAAGAAGTACTGGAATCAAAGGATGATATCATGAAAATTGGTATTGTTCCGGCAATACTTGATAAACAAAATGAGACTGGTTATTGGGGAGAACCTCAGAAGTTTTATACAAATAAATATTCAGGTACAGTATGGCAGTTGATTATACTGGCCGGGATGGGAGCTGATTTTAGTGATAAACGCATTAAAAAAGCATGTGAGTTTATTCTCGATAACTCGCAGGATATTGAAAGTTACGGATTCGCTGTAAACAGAAGTTCAAAAAATGGAGGAGGACGGCACAGCGAAGTTATTCCATGTTTAACTGGAAACATGATTTGGAGCCTGGTAAAGCTCGGATATTTGAATGATGAACGGGTAAGGAATGGCATAGAATGGATATGCAAGTATCAGAGAAGTGATGATGGTATTTCCAATGTACAGAAGGGTTGGCCCTATGATAGGTTTGAATCGTGCTGGGGAAAACATACTTGTCATATGGGAGTAGTTAAGTCGTTAAAGGCTTTGTCTGCGATTCCAAAAGAAAAAAGAAATTTATCTGTAAAGGGAAAGATACAAACTCTTTCCGAATACGTGCTTATTCATCACATTTACAAGAAAAGTCATGATTTGAAATCCACTTCAAAACCCGGATGGCTTAAGCTGGGGTTTCCGCTTATGTACCAAACCGATATTTTGGAAATATTGGAAATTCTGGTGGAGCTTGATTATCATGATTCACGAATGGAAGACGCTATCGAAAAACTGAGAGCCAAGCAAAACAAAGAGAAAAGATGGAATTTGGAAAATACCTTCAACGGAAGAATGATAAAAAACGTTGAAACAAAAGGAAAATCATCAAAGTGGATAACATTGAAAGCTTTGAACATATTAACAAACCAGTAAGGTTTGTTTCATAAATATCGAATAACAGAGCTGTCTCAAAACCCAGCCATTGAATAATTTGAACAAAATTTAGTCAATTGTCCAAATATAAAAATTGAATAATTGGTATTTTCTTAACCTAGCTTTATTAAATTTGGTAATTTGTCTCACAAAACCCAACTGCAGCGCAACAATTATATGAGTATTTTAACTTGATTAAGATCTTCAATATTTGAATGAAAATTCACAAACAAATAAAATTGACCTTATAATGGTTACAAGCCCCAAACTACCAAGAATTGTATTGATTGATTCATTAAGAGGATTCGCTCTTGCGGGAGTAGCTCTTGTTCACTTAACACAACGGTACATAACATATGCTACTCCCAAAGGTTTTCTGGCTGGTCTTGATTCACTGCCGGATTATATTGTAAACGGTATTGTACAATTGTTTTTTGTCGGGAAATCGTATGCACTATTTTCTATCCTGTTTGGACTCAGTTTTACAATCCAAATGCAATCGGCAGAGCAACGGGGTGAGAATTTTTCAATACGTTTCTTATGGAGGGCTGCATTGCTATTTGTTATTGGATATGGCCACCACTTATTCTATGGGGGTGACATTTTAATGATGTATGCAGTTTTGGCACCATTTATCATACCATTTTACAAGCTTCATAATAAATGGCTGTTGATGGTCGCTGGCATTATGTTTATTGGTTTGCCAAGTATACTAACTTTTGCTATGATAGGTAGTAATAATTTGTTCGGTTTGCCATCAATGGAGGATGCTACGAACCCCATTAACCTAAAAATATTTCAGGCAATGCATTCAGGTTCTTTAAGCGATGTTTTCAGCATCAATACAATGTATGGAATGAAAATGCAATTTAGTTTTCAATTAACTTCTGGTAGGCTGTACAGCACCTATGGGTATTTTTTAATCGGACTTTTTTTAGGAAAAATTGGACTATTCAGAAATGTTGATCAATATATACTACCTATAAAAAAATCAATTAAATGGGCCTTAATATCCATTCCTGTTATTATTGGAATTGCAATAATAGTATTTATGCCAGCACCTAAGACAAATCAATTTTCTTCAACATGGTATCAGGTCATTGGTATGAACTTTTACAATTTGATCAACATCTCTTTTTTAATTATAATTTTAAGTGGTTTTATATTGCTTTATCAAAAAAGTAAATGGCAAAAACGTTTATCGTTTTTTGCTCCATATGGGCGGATGGCATTAACGAACTATGTTTCGCAAGCAATCGTAGGCACATTTCTTCTTTATGGCTGGGGTCTTGGATTATGTGATCAGATAAGAACCCTGTATTTGTTTTTTATTGCAATAGGATTGGTAATAGTTCAAACGCTTGCCTGCAAAATATGGTTAAATAACTTTAAATATGGTCCATTAGAATGGCTGTGGCGTTCTGGAACTTATTTAAAAATGCAACCTTTCAGAAAAGAAGATAAACCATAACTAGCGGAAGTGTTCATAATTAATTAAAACACATTTTACCGATTCAAATAATTTAAGCCTTCTATTAAAAGATAAGCAGTTATTGACAAACAGTTATTGAATGAAATAGGTTACCTAAACCATTCCGGTAATAATGAGAATTTAATTTTAACTGATCCAAAAACTGTGAAACAGGGCAAAACATCACAAAAACCGAGCTCCTTAGTTCTTTAAACAGCGAATAGCGTACCCATCTGTTTTATTTCCGGCATTAATTGTGTCAGCGTTAAGAACTAGATGAAGCCGTTTAGCTTGGGAAGTGTTAACAGCTGTTGATGACCACCAGTAGCCATGAAGCCCAGTATTGTAATAGGTTCCTTTTCCGCTTATCATGTCTGTATAAATAGCAGTAAAACCACTTGAGTTATCTCCTACGGAATTGGCGGC
>WSSedL1CaDRAFT_10000683_pt1 | contig 23015 bp, 16 predicted proteins | sample WetSurSL1Cattail_FD_9464 | JGI IMG/M metagenome (IMG submission 9464)
TTTCTGGGGGGGGGTTTTGTCTTCGGCTTTTGTAAGTTGGGCTTGATATTGCGCAATTAAATTATCTTTTTCATCAAGCAGACGTAATAGATCGTCTACGTTTGGAGCTTGTTTTTCACTATTGTCAGCAGCTTTCTTAACCCTGAGGGAGAAGTCGCTAATAACATTCATGTAATTTATAAATGCATCATAAGGAGAATCAAACGGATTAACGTATGAGTAGGTTGGTCTGTCAGAGAAAAATTTGGTAGACATGTAATAAAAATGATCCGATGATTGCAGATATTTCCAATCGATAAGAATTTTGGGGTCGTTGCAAGCTTCAACATAATCCCGAAGCCCGTAGAGTTTATTAAATGCTTCGTTCTGAAGATCATTACCAAGCCATGCAGTTATATCACGTTCCTCATCGGCCCAGGATATGGGTGATGGCACACTCACAGCCGCAATGGGTTGTTGATTGAGAATTATCTCTGAAGGAGTATTAAAGACACAGTCTGTCAATTTAAAAATAGCCCTTGGTAAATGTCTCATAAAATCAAAAATGCCGGACTCACGTGGCTGACGCCCACCAAAGGTTTCATAATCAATAAAAATATTGATGTTTTCCTCTTTTTTGTCTATTTTATTCACCCAGCCTGCAAATTTTTCTGTAGTAAGTGGGTATTGATTCCAATGCCGATTGGAAAAACGGAATGAAAGATCGTCACTTAATTTGAAGTTTCTCAATAACAGCTTTAGTCTCGGATTTAAAGAATTGCAGTATAGGTAGTTGGAGCTTTTCCACCCAAGTATTTGCTTGGCGCCTTCCGTAATCATCCCATCAAATCCCATATTTGCTATATCATTTCCGATTTGGTCGGAATATATCAATTCTGTATTTCTGAAAACTGTAGGATTCTGTCCAAAATATTTATTTATTTTAGCACGATGTGTATTTACCTGTTTTTCAAATTCATCACGATTTACTAACGAAACTAAAGAATGAGAATCGGTTTCGCAAAGAAATTCAACACAACCTGTGGCGGCAAGTTTTTGAAAACTCGCAAGTACCTCTGGCGCATATAATTCGAATTGGTCCAGAGCAGGTCCGGAAATGGACATAGCTACTTTAAATTTGCCTTTATGTTCTTTAATGGCCTCTAGCAAAACATGATTCGCACGTAGATATGACTGATCTGCAACTCTTCTGAGAATTGATTCATTAGAATAATCGTCATAATAATAATGATCATTACCAATATCAAAAAACCTGTAACGTTTCAACCTAAACGGCTGATGAATTTGGAAATACATGCAAATCGCCCTCATCTTCAATACTTTTAATTAATATCTAGTTATAAACTGAATCGTATACCTCTTTAACTTTCAATGCTGAATTTTCCCATTTTAATCCTTCAACTTCACTTTTACCGTGCGTAGTGAACATTTTGTGCAACGCAGAATAATTTAAAATGCCATAAATGGCGTCGGCCATCGCATCCACATCCCAAAAATCAACTTTAATAGCGTGATTGAGAATTTCGGCTACACCCGACTGATTGGAAATAATAACAGGTACATTCGATTGCATTGCTTCCAACGGGGAAATACCAAATGGTTCCGATACTGAAGGCATGACATAAACATCGCTCATGGAATACATTCGAAATACATCGTCGCCTGTTAAGAATCCGGTAAAATGAAATTTGTCAGTAATTTTGAGCTGGGCAGCACGTGCAATCATTTTGGTAAGCATATCGCCGCTTCCTGCCATCACAAAACGAACGTTATCCATGCGTTCCAATACTTTTGCAGCAACTTCAACAAAGTATTCCGGGCCTTTTTGCATGGTTACCCTGCCTAAGAATGTAACAATTTTCTCGTCGAACCCTTTTTTAACATCCAAATTTTCTTTTATTGCTATGGGTTCAACAGCATTATAAACGGTAAAAACCTTAGTTCCTTCAATGCCATATTTCTCAATTACTGTACTTCTTGTAAAATTGCTTACTGTAATAACCCGGTCAGCATTGAGCATACCTTGTTTTTCGATCTCATAAACACCTGGGTTCACATCTCCACCACTACGGTCAAAATCAGTTGCATGAACATGAATTACCAATGGCTTTCCAGAAACTGCTTTGGCAGCCATACCAGCTGGGAAAGTAAGCCAGTCATGAGCATGAATAATGTCGAATTCTAATTCACTTCCTAAAACAGAAGCTACCACAGCATAATTGGCTATCTCCTGAAACAGGTTTGGTCCATAGTCGCCTGAAAAATCAATTAATCCTTTATCATTCGTTGTTACATAGCGATCAGTTTTACCAACATTAATTTTATAGGCGTTGTGGTATTGTTCGGGTGACAAGTATGGCACTAAATTAACACCCACTTCCAAAATACTGAGTGGATTCACAAATCCCTTAACGTGTATGCTTTTTTTCACCATTGGTACCTGATTGGCGCCAATAATTCTAACAGAGTCCCTTTCTTCGTCCCCAAAAACTTTGGGAACAACAAATGTTACCTCGAGATCAGGAATCTTGGATAGGCCCTTTGTGAGCCCATAGCAAGCTGTTCCTAATCCACCAGAAATATGAGGAGGAAATTCCCATCCGAACATTAGTACCTTCATGGTTTATGTTTGATTTTAGTTTTTTTCATTGTATCATTTTAAACATTTGCAGCAGAGCTGAAACGCTCCAAGCTTGAGAAATAGTTCCCTTGGCTTGATGCGGAGGATCGCCGTTATAAATTTCGGCTATTGTGCCTATCCCATATTTTGTCATTTCTTCCTCAAACCCATCCAATAATTTTTTAACATGTGCAATTCCTGTTTGCTTGTAAATATTTAAATAGGTCTTGCAATACGGTTCCAACAACCAGGTCCACACAGTACCCTGATGATAAACCTGATCTCGGGCTTCCTGGGAACCTTCGTAAACACCCCGATAACTTGGATTTTTAGGTGAAAGCGTTCGTAGTCCCCTGGGTGTAAGTAATTCATTTGTAGTCAGATCCAGGATTGATTTTTTCATCTCATTCGTCAAAGGGCTATACTCCAAGGAAGCCGCTATAACCATATTGGGTCGTACAGCCCAATTCTTCTTATCTTCACCAAAAAAATCTGCGAGATATCCCTTTTCAGCGTCCCAAAAATTTTCAAGAAATGATTTGTTAACTTTTTCAGGTAAATCCTTCCATGCTTTTATGAACTTTTTATCATCTGATTTTTTAGCCAGTTCCAAAGAAAACATTAATGCATTGTACCACAGTGCATTAATTTCGACCTGATAACCAGTTCTGGGAGTAGCAGGCACACCGTGTATAACGGCATCCATCCATGTGAGTGCTTTACCAGGGGCTCCTGCAAAGATCAGACTGTTTTCCTGCATCTTGATATTGAATGGCAATCCAATAACAAAACCATCCAAGATATCTTTCATGTATTTACCATATCGCTTCCATATTTCCAAATATTTCCCGGAGTATTCGGCATATTGCTGTAACGTCCAAAAAAACCATAATGGTGCGTCTACTGAATTAAAAGCAGGATTATTTTCATTGCCCATGTTGGGGAATAATCCACCCTGCATGCGGTTCACCATGGTATCAACTACGGCCAAAAAGGTATCAGGATCATCAATGGCAAGGGTTAATCCGGGTAAGGCAATAAATGTATCTCTTCCCCAAGTTCCAAACCAGGGGTAACCTGCAATTACTTCTGTTTTATCGCCTTTCCGTACAATAAATTGCTGCGCTGCATTGATTAAGCAGTTTTTATAACTATCCCGGGGAGTTCGCTTGGACAATTCGGTATTAAACTTCTTTTTAAAACTGGAGGGGTCATCTTCCTTCAAAGAAGCCGAAAATATGATACTCTCGCCCTTTTTGATATCTACTTCAAAATATCCAGGAACAAAAAGATCTTCCTTATAATCATAGCCCCTTTCTAATTCCCGCATGTACTCTACTCCATAATACCAATCGGGAACCTGAACAAATTCCACTTTTTTGGAGAATTGCATATATAAACTGGGAAATCCCGGATACAACTTAGATTTTATACCGTCTTTAACTTTCGTAACTTTGGTATCTGCCACCATATTGGCATAGGTAAGCGTATGGATGTTCCGGAATGCAAGGAATGGCCTAAATCGCAATTTTGTAGGGGAATGTGCATCTTCAAGGGTGTATTTTATCAGAATTTGTTCCTCCTGATCAACAAGGAGGCTCTCCTTTTTGAGCAAAACCCCTCCTACACGAAAGGTCACAACTGGTAATATATCGGCTTCAAAATCCTGAACATATTTATGTCCCTTGGGATAATATTTATCTCCCTGAAACTTATGAATACCTAAATTAAATTCGCTCTCATGCTGTATTACTGTTTCATCAAGTGTTGAAAGGAATACAAACCTTTCATCATCAAATTTATCGACAGGACTGATTAGCAAACCGTGATATTTTCTGGTATTACAACCAATAATAGTAGAGCAAGAGTAAGATCCTCCACGGTTTGTGCGCAAAATTTCTCTGTTTAGAGAATACTCCAGATTAATCAACTTTGTGCTATCGAATTTTAGGTAAGACATGGATAAAAAGCTTTTATTATAACATCATGCAAAAATGTTTACAAAAAGATTTTTGCGATTATTTAGACCAATACTAAGTTAAAAAAATATAAGGGAATATCCCAATCTATTTTTAAGATAAAATATTCAATTAAAAAATAGCTATATTCGCAACTGTAACGCTTATTTAAAAGGATTTCTTTACCAGATATTTACAATAAAATGAAAAAAATTATAACTATTGTACTTTCTTCAAGCATACTCCTTTATTCATGTAAACAAAAGGGATCAAATATTGTTGTAAGGGGAGAGTTGAAAAATGCAATTTCTTCTTATGTTTATTTACAGGAGTTGACAGTTCAAAACAACGGTCAAACAGATTCAATTCTGTTAGATAAATCCGGAGAGTTCAAATTTAAAAAGCAAATATTGTACCCTTCCTATTACACTCTCAAGGTTGGCCATGGTAAACCAATTACATTGGTAGCAATGCCAAAAGAACATATTAAGATTACCGGGAGTGCTGATAATTTATCGAAGACTTACAATATAGAGGGTTCTGAGGAATCTTCACGTTTGCAGATTATCTCAAAAATGTTGGATATATGCTTAGAAAAACGTGATTCACTTAATAGAGTGTTGCAACAATTTGCGGCCCAGGGAAACCCCAATTTACCGAACATTAAAACAACCCTGTCAATGAATTTCCAACATTTTATTGATGATCAGAGGGAATTCACCCTGGCCTTTATTGATAAGTGGCCAGCTTCGTTTGCCAGTTTGTACGCAGTGTACCAGCAGGTGGGGCAAAATACGTATGTACTCTATAAAGATGAAGACTTTAAATATTTTGCAAAAGTTGATTCTGCACTGTTCAAAAATTATAAGGATGTTCCTTATGTAAAGACTTTACATTTTAATGTTGAACAGATGAGGGAGCAACAACGGGTTGTAAAGTTACAGCATACGATTTCAGCATTAGGTGCTAAAGCCCCTGAAATTGCTCTTCCTTCGCCGAATGGAGATACCATAAGACTTTCGTCCACTAAGGGAAAAATTGTTTTGCTCGATTTTTGGGCTTCATGGTGCAAACCTTGCAGGGATGAAAATACTCACCTGGTTGCATTATACAAAAGGTTCAAATCGCATGGGTTTGAAATTTATCAGGTTTCACTTGATAAAACAAAGAGTGCATGGCTGAAAGCTATTAAAGAAGATGGCCTGAAGAATTGGATTCAGGTAAGCGACCTTAAATTCTGGCAATCGCCAGTTACGAATTTGTATAATTTTGATCAGATTCCAACCTCATTTCTTATAGACAGGGATGGTACCCTAATGTCAAAAAATTTCAGGGGTGAAGATCTTGAACGTAAATTAATCGAACTTTTAGGTGAAAAGCCAGAAATTAGATAATCTTATTCTGCCGGATAACAAGAAGGCCTATTTTGCTTCTGACCTTCATCTTGGCCTATATCCTTATGATAAAAGCGCCTTACGTGAGCGTGTTTTTGTTCAATGGTTAGATCGTATAAAAGTTGATGCAGGGGCTTTATTTTTAGTAGGCGATATTTTTGACTTTTGGTACGAATACCGGAAAGTTACTTCTCGCGGTTTTGTACGTTTTCTGGGTAAACTTTGTGAGATTACGGATAGCGGCATTCCTGTTTATTATTTTACGGGCAACCATGATGTTTGGGTCTTCGACTACCTGCCTTCTGAAACGGGAGTTAAAGTTTTCTATAATCCGGTAGAAATTAAAATCAATGATCGTACTTTCTTTATAGGCCATGGTGATGGGCTTGGTTCAGGCGATAATGGTTACAAGCTTCTACGCATGGTATTCTACAGCAAATTTCTTCAGTTTTTGTTTTCCAGGGTGCACCCAAATTTTGCCTACGCTCTCGGACATGCCTGGTCCAAGAGTAGTCGCCTCTCAAAAGGTGTATTTGAACCATTTTTGGGATTGGACAGAGAACATCAGGTTTCATTTGCCAGAGAATATCTTAAACAAACCCATGCTGATTTTTTTGTATTCGGCCACCGGCACATACCTATGGACATAAAACTCAACGGACAATCCCGTTTGATCAACCTCGGCGAATGGATCGTAAACAATACTTACGCCGTATTTGACGGACAAAATATGGAACTTCTTTCATTCCGGGACAAGAGTGAATGGGAGAGGATTCAGTTTGTGAGGATGTAAAAGGCATCGTGGAGTAAGTAAAATGCGAAAATCTCGGTATGGGGACAATTATTCATTTAGCTATGTTGGTTTTTTTAAAAGCTTTGCATTTTTGAAATACAAAGCTTTATTTCTCCCATAAGTTACTAGTGTCATGTCAATCATTAATTGACGGATAAAGTTTCTTTAATTTTATTCTGGCATCTTTTGTTGTAAACTGCCAGTTTATTTTGGATTCCCTGCTATTTCGTGTATTCATCCATGCTTCAACCTCACTTTTGATTTCTTCTATATTGTCAATTCGCCTGTCAAGACATTGTCCTTGTATTACGTTTAGTTCTATTTCTGCCATATTTAACCAACTTCCATGTTTTGGGGTAAAAATGAAATTGAACCTGTCCCAAATCCTTTTGGCCTCAATTGGTGGATATGCTTCGTATAGTGATGATGCAGCATGCGTTTTAAAGTTATCCATGACTAAAGTTATCTTTTCTGCTTCAGGGTAATGTACATCTGCTATTTCCTTTATAAATGAGGCCCAGTCAATCTTTGTTTTACGTTGGGTAATGCTTACAAACCGTTTGCCTTTTAAAGGCTCGTTTGCAATGAATATATTACAAACTCCGTTTCGGACATATTCGTAATCTTCACGCTTTTCTTTTCCTTCTTCCATTGGTTCCTCTATGCGAGTAGTCCCAATCAATTGTTTGGGCGATTCATCCATACATACAACCGGAAAGCGTTCGTCATAAGGCAATTTGTATATGTCCAATACCTGTTCCATTTGTGCAACAAAATGACTATCTTGCTTTGGCGGAATTATCCACCCTTTTACTTTCCACGGTTTTAAGTCGTTTTTTTAAAACTCTTCGTATCGTTTCATGTGAGATGCTTTCTGCATATTTTAGTTCTACGGCCTTATCAGCCAATAAGCGTAGCGACCATTTAGCAAAACCTTTAGGAGGTTCACTGCAACACAATGCCACAATGTGGGCTTCAAAATCACCGTCTGCTTTCTTGTCATAAACACGGTCGGTTGGCTTGCGCTCAAGCGCTGCATCAAAACCTTCTTCAATGAACTTTTTCTTTGTCCTGTCTATAGTCCTCATTCCGATTTTGAGAACTTTGCTAATCTGAGCATTGGTTACTTTATCAGCAAATTCGCCCTCATCACAATTTAACAAGATGTAGGCGTTCCTGAATTTCTGTGATGTATGGCTCCCTTTATTGATAATGTCCATTAGCTCGCTTCTTTCTTCTTTTGATAGTGTTACCTTGTATTTTTCCATGGCGTTTTTGCCAAAGATACAAAATATTTACGTCATATTATAATTGACATGACACTAGGACCTTTTTAATCCATGACCTACAAGGTTTTTTTAGTTTTAATTCAGGCCTTATTGGATATAAAACAACTATTTCAATCCACACGCCCACGTGGGGCGTGACAACTCTTTTAATAGCGTTGTAACAGAGGCCCAAGTGTTTCAATCCACACGCCCACGTGGGGCGTGACCTTATACTGATCTTAATGAAAGTAAAGCAAATCAGTTTCAATCCACACGCCCACGTGGGGCGTGACTTGAGTTTTTGATTGTTTCTAAACGTTTTTTTGAGTTTCAATCCACACGCCCACGTGGGGCGTGACATCTCAATTACTGATTCAACCTCTGTAATCATAGTTTCAATCCACACGCCCACGTGGGGCGTGACACAAGATGGTGGAACTTATACACCCTGACGATATGTTTCAATCCACACGCCCACGTGGGGCGTGACACCTACTTAAACAACATTACCCTGGATTGGAAAGGTTTCAATCCACACGCCCACGTGGGGCGTGACGTTTATAGGTTGCCGGGTGGTGCTGGAAATCTTGTTTCAATCCACACGCCCACGTGGGGCGTGACAATTTAATTGGCTTTATCTACTTCGGGACAATTGGTTTCAATCCACACGCCCACGTGGGGCGTGACAACTCCGCCACCGGCAACTTTAATCTTCATCGTAGTTTCAATCCACACGCCCACGTGGGGCGTGACCTTATCACCCACTGTAATGGCTAATGGATACTGTGTTTCAATCCACACGCCCACGTGGGGCGTGACGACAGGAGGGGAGCCTCTTCTACAACTAACCGAAGTTTCAATCCACACGCCCACGTGGGGCGTGACTGTTATTCAATGGTCAGATTTATTTGCAATGTCTGTTTCAATCCACACGCCCACGTGGGGCGTGACTGTAATCAAAATGAGGAATATATTCAACAATCTGTTTCAATCCACACGCCCACGTGGGGCGTGACCAACTTTGGCAGAACGTGCTGCCAGACGTGTTAGTGTTTCAATCCACACGCCCACGTGGGGCGTGACCCACATGGATATAAAGGCTCAATATCTTCCAAAGTTTCAATCCACACGCCCACGTGGGGCGTGACTAGGCATCGCAAATGTGTTTGCACTTGCATGGGCACGTTTCAATCCACACGCCCACGTGGGGCGTGACAGGGGTCCCGATAGTAGGCCAGTAAACCTCTTCGGGTTTCAATCCACACGCCCACGTGGGGCGTGACTTCTTTAGGATCCACTTCTCCGAATTTTATGTTTGTTTCAATCCACACGCCCACGTGGGGCGTGACTATAAACTTCATCGTCTTCAATTTTATCCATATGTTTCAATCCACACGCCCACGTGGGGCGTGACGGCAGCCAGGGCAGACAGCGTAAAACAGACCCAAGGTTTCAATCCACACGCCCACGTGGGGCGTGACTTACTGTGTAATTACTCATAATTACAATTTGTTTGTTTCAATCCACACGCCCACGTGGGGCGTGACCTTGTTAGCAATATATCCTTTATCCAAGTCGCCTGTTTCAATCCACACGCCCACGTGGGGCGTGACATTGTATTTTCCTATTTTCAAATTACCATTCCCGTTTCAATCCACACGCCCACGTGGGGCGTGACAGCCGATTGTAAAGGCTATGATCGCAATTTCTATGTTTCAATCCACACGCCCACGTGGGGCGTGACAAATAAATCCGAATACCATATATCGTTACCTATTTGTTTCAATCCACACGCCCACGTGGGGCGTGACACAATAAACATACACCCCTTCGATCATTTTGTTGGTTTCAATCCACACGCCCACGTGGGGCGTGACGCCCCATAACGGCCAGTTGGAGCGTCAGGATCCGGTTTCAATCCACACGCCCACGTGGGGCGTGACATTCTGTTACAGGTAATGTAATGTACGATTTTGTGTTTCAATCCACACGCCCACGTGGGGCGTGACCAGGGAAATCCAGTTGATTGGTAAAGGTGTTTATGTTTCAATCCACACGCCCACGTGGGGCGTGACAATAAAATCACACTGGGAGATTACATGTGGTAAGTTTCAATCCACACGCCCACGTGGGGCGTGACTGATTTTCGATTGCTTCCATTTCCAAATGGATCAGTTTCAATCCACACGCCCACGTGGGGCGTGACCCATTTAACCGGTTAACTTTTTGAGTATCCCATGTTTCAATCCACACGCCCACGTGGGGCGTGACAGGACTGCAATCGTTAAATTTAGGCTCCGGTAAGGTTTCAATCCACACGCCCACGTGGGGCGTGACGGTTGATTTGCCGGTTAATTCGCCATAATTGGCAAAGTTTCAATCCACACGCCCACGTGGGGCGTGACGGTCTCCTACGTCAATTGCGTATTTGGGCATATGTTTCAATCCACACGCCCACGTGGGGCGTGACTGGTAATGTAAACCAATATGATTGGCAAGCAATAGTTTCAATCCACACGCCCACGTGGGGCGTGACTGATTCAAGGTCATTTATTTATGCAAGTAACTCTGTTTCAATCCACACGCCCACGTGGGGCGTGACCGAAACATGTAGCATTTGTGGGATTCCATCGAACGTTTCAATCCACACGCCCACGTGGGGCGTGACGGTGTAGAGCGGGCAAAAGATCAATCCGAAAAAGAGTTTCAATCCACACGCCCACGTGGGGCGTGACAACTCACTATAATTTGGAGTACCTGACCCTGGTTGTTTCAATCCACACGCCCACGTGGGGCGTGACGCCAATTAATAAAATCAGGCAGGTTAAATAATAGTTTCAATCCACACGCCCACGTGGGGCGTGACTCCGGGTTGGAGCTTCATCGCCTTTTTGTCTATGGTTTCAATCCACACGCCCACGTGGGGCGTGACTCAGGAAATCATTGATCAAATCGGCTTAAGTGATGTTTCAATCCACACGCCCACGTGGGGCGTGACTTCCGTATTTGCAAAAAGGGATTTTACAATCGATGTTTCAATCCACACGCCCACGTGGGGCGTGACTATTTTATTATCAAAATTACTAAATAGTATTGAAGTTTCAATCCACACGCCCACGTGGGGCGTGACCATCATTGCCAATCTCAGCATTATTGCCAATCTGTTTCAATCCACACGCCCACGTGGGGCGTGACTGAATCCTTAACAAATTATCTAGTAAAATATACAGTTTCAATCCACACGCCCACGTGGGGCGTGACCTCGGTAAAACAAGCACAAATACGCGGAGAAAAAGTTTCAATCCACACGCCCACGTGGGGCGTGACGGAAAATCAGGACGATTGCTTCAACGAACATTTGTTTCAATCCACACGCCCACGTGGGGCGTGACTATAGACAGGCTATTATTAGATCATTTCAATTAGTTTCAATCCACACGCCCACGTGGGGCGTGACCTAGCTTCTAATTGTAAATTACTACCAAGGCCGGGAGTTTCAATCCACACGCCCACGTGGGGCGTGACCTTTAAGTTCACAACTTATTACAAACAATGTTTTGTTTCAATCCACACGCCCACGTGGGGCGTGACACAGATTCTTTGTGGTATTACACCGTTAAAAAGGTTTCAATCCACACGCCCACGTGGGGCGTGACAGTTTTGTAGATTGTACCTTTTATCGTATCCTGAGTTTCAATCCACACGCCCACGTGGGGCGTGACACATTAAAATTTTCGAATAATAACCAGTATTTGTTTCAATCCACACGCCCACGTGGGGCGTGACTAAGTAACCTCCTTGGCTTGTGTTTGCTTGCTGAATAGTTTCAATCCACACGCCCACGTGGGGCGTGACGCGATGGATCATAAATTGTGTAACTTCTAGAGCAGTTTCAATCCACACGCCCACGTGGGGCGTGACCAAAAACATTGACAAAGTCAAAAATTGAAACATTGTTTCAATCCACACGCCCACGTGGGGCGTGACTTGTACAAATGTATAATTTTTATTTGGGAAAATGTTTCAATCCACACGCCCACGTGGGGCGTGACGATATCTTTGATAAGCAGCTAAAAGCATGTCCTGTTTCAATCCACACGCCCACGTGGGGCGTGACTTGCCTATTGAGCGCTCATTACTTTTAAGTGCTAGTTTCAATCCACACGCCCACGTGGGGCGTGACAATCTCTGTGATCAGGTCATTAACGCTGTAAATGTTTCAATCCACACGCCCACGTGGGGCGTGACGCTTCAAAGTCATCAAAGAAACCATAGCGAAAAGTTTCAATCCACACGCCCACGTGGGGCGTGACGCCGCTATACCTAGATTTATAGGTACCTGACTTTGTTTCAATCCACACGCCCACGTGGGGCGTGACCTTTGGTTACACTAATGCAACTCAATTACAATTTAGGTTTCAATCCACACGCCCACGTGGGGCGTGACCAGGAGAAATTGAACCGATACCCTCTTGTTCAAGTTTCAATCCACACGCCCACGTGGGGCGTGACAACTGGACTTCCCGATACACAAATTTCAAATTTAATGTTTCAATCCACACGCCCACGTGGGGCGTGACACTACTTCACAGCTGGTGACTACTTCACAGCTGGGTTTCAATCCACACGCCCACGTGGGGCGTGACGATTGTCAATTGTGCAAGTTTTCATGATTTTTTAAGTTTCAATCCACACGCCCACGTGGGGCGTGACCGCAATTGTTAACTGTTTCACACGAGATTTTAAATGTTTCAATCCACACGCCCACGTGGGGCGTGACAATGGAGTGGCAACGCAGGGTATGTTTAATCAAGTTTCAATCCACACGCCCACGTGGGGCGTGACTCAAACTCAATTGATGTAATGTGCTCTGCGACAGTTTCAATCCACACGCCCACGTGGGGCGTGACATATGAAGTTTACGCAGATCATAACCCATTTGACGTTTCAATCCACACGCCCACGTGGGGCGTGACCTATGCAGCTTCAATAGGAAAGGTGGCTAGGTGTAGTTTCAATCCACACGCCCACGTGGGGCGTGACCGCCTTACTTTTCCGATTGTTATAATTTTTCGGGTTTCAATCCACACGCCCACGTGGGGCGTGACTTCCACCGGTTGTTTTTATCTTCTCTGATCGAGTGTTTCAATCCACACGCCCACGTGGGGCGTGACTATTAAGCATTACAAGCGCTATAACCAAGTAGGTGTTTCAATCCACACGCCCACGTGGGGCGTGACGCTACATCTCCGGATTCGATAAGGCTTTTGAAAATGTTTCAATCCACACGCCCACGTGGGGCGTGACAGTTTATTGGGATGCCACTGCCGCTAAATTTCAGGTTTCAATCCACACGCCCACGTGGGGCGTGACCTAAATTTAGCGCGTCACTTTCTCCGGAGCATCTGTTTCAATCCACACGCCCACGTGGGGCGTGACTTGGGTCCACGGGAGGCGTTCCATTCTGGCCAATGTTTCAATCCACACGCCCACGTGGGGCGTGACATTTCATAGTTAAAATGATTAGTGTAAATACTCTGTTTCAATCCACACGCCCACGTGGGGCGTGACGTTATTAATTGAGAGGATAAGAGACGTTAAGCAGTTTCAATCCACACGCCCACGTGGGGCGTGACTTTAATTGCTTATGTTCGATAGAAGTGACGGGTTTGTTTCAATCCACACGCCCACGTGGGGCGTGACAGCCGTATTCATATTTGTTAGCTCAGCATTTTGGTTTCAATCCACACGCCCACGTGGGGCGTGACAATCAAATGCTTTCACCTTAACCCCTCCCCCTGGTTTCAATCCACACGCCCACGTGGGGCGTGACGTATTATTTCTGCATTATTTTGTATTATTTCAACTGTTTCAATCCACACGCCCACGTGGGGCGTGACATCCATTTGGCTATTATACATTTTTGTATTTATCAGGGTTTCAATCCACACGCCCACGTGGGGCGTGACCCCGCGAAAACATTTTAAACTTCGCGAAAAAGAGTTTCAATCCACACGCCCACGTGGGGCGTGACGTTATTAATTGAGAGGATAAGAGACGTTAAGCAGTTTCAATCCACACGCCCACGTGGGGCGTGACTTTGTCCAAATGACAGTAAGCAAATGGCAAGTGAGTTTCAATCCACACGCCCACGTGGGGCGTGACTATTGTTGATTATGATATAATTAATAAAACATACGTTTCAATCCACACGCCCACGTGGGGCGTGACACAGGTATTATAGACATCACTCTCCGATAAGGAGTTTCAATCCACACGCCCACGTGGGGCGTGACGTATTCATTTCGTAAATAGTTTCGTCGGTAGCGGTTTCAATCCACACGCCCACGTGGGGCGTGACCTTCAACCATTTTTACATAATCGTAATTTTCCGGATGTTTCAATCCACACGCCCACGTGGGGCGTGACCTGGACATTTTACAAAGTGCACGCGAAGCGTCAAGTTTCAATCCACACGCCCACGTGGGGCGTGACCAAATATTTTGGCGATATGGTTTCGAACATCTTAGTTTCAATCCACACGCCCACGTGGGGCGTGACCACACCCACACGCATATAATTCGAAATATTTTGAGTTTCAATCCACACGCCCACGTGGGGCGTGACAATAAGACAAGTCAGGGTTCGGCCGCCTTACTGGTTTCAATCCACACGCCCACGTGGGGCGTGACAGTATGTAGTATAATTATCTTTTTATTAATGTGTTACAACGCCAATTGCGCGAAAGGTTGATGCTGTTCAATAATAATGTTGGCTTTTTTATCATTGTGCGTACTAAAATCCTTATTTTCAGACAGTGCCAATTCTCCTGCATTTGCATGTTCACATTAGGTTCGCGGTAAATCAAATTAGGATTGGGCCCTCCGGATCATAAGTTGATTTTGTTCCAATATGTTCAACCCTGTTTTTCCATTTATTACCCAGAAAATAATATCGAAGACTGTCTTTTTCAATATCGATAATTTCTTCTAATTGGTGCCTCAATTCAGCAAATTGTGCAGGGTCTAGCAAACATTCAAAAACTGAATTTTGAACTCTTTGTCCACAATTTACGCAACGTTTGGCTACTTTTCTAAGCCTTGTTTTGCCTGATGCAGTTTGTGTTTCAACGTCATATGTGATTAATACCATCATAACGAGGTAAAATTATATTAAAGTTTCGTTAAACAGAAATTTATCATTTATTCAGAAATACCGGATAATTGTCTAAGTCGCCTCTCAGATATCTGGCTAACAACAGGGCCTGTGCATATGGTAATAGTCCAACGGGAATTTTTTCCTGTAAAAACGGATGTACAATTTCTTCCTGTTTTCGCTTTTGCCAAGCAATAAGAACTTCTTTCCGGGTTTCATCAGTCATAATTACACCTTTGCCTTCTTTTGATTGGAATCCCCTGGCATCAACCTGTTTGCGATTGATAAGAGTCAATACCATTCTGTCAACAAGATATGGTCTGAACTCTTCCATCATATCCAATGCAAGGCTCGGTCTGCCTGGGCGATCCGTATGCAGAAATCCTACACAAGGGTCAAGCCCTACGGTTTCCAAGGCAGATTGTACATCATGCATAAGTAAGGTATATAAAAAGGAAAGCAAAGCATTAACATTATCAGTAGGTGGTCTGCGATTTCGACCATGCATAAAGAAATCCTCTTTATTATTAAGAATCAGAAAATCGAACATCTCAAAATATTTTTGAGCGGCTTCGCCCTCAACGCCTCTTAAAATATCCGCATTGCTGGTTTTCTGTGCCTGTTTAATTTTTTCGGCAAGCGTTTTTATGGTGGATTCAAGAAGTGGTGTTCCCTCCGAAATTTCATGATCGCGCAATGCGCGCTGCAATATAGTGCGACAATTCGCTATTTTCCCCGAAACAAAAAGTTGTGCCAATGAAAGGGCATCACCTGTATTATCGGCCACACGGTATTGTTTACGTCTCAATAAAACATTGCCTGAAACAGGACCATTAATACGCGAAAGAAAATGGCCATGTTCAGTTAAGAAACTCAGCCCTACACGCCGTTCAGCACACATACCCATCAGTGCCGGGCTGGCGCCGGTGTAACCAAAACATATAATACCTTCGATATTATGCACGGGGATACGAAATTTTTCCTCATCCTTAACCCGAATAACCACATTTTCTCCATCCTTGCCCAGATAGGATTCGGGTGTGATAATGTAAAGTGTGTTTAGAAGTTTTCTCATTGAGGGATATGTTAAAGCATAGAATTTAAATATTCATTCACGGATTGACCTTTTGCAATTGATTTTGGCAAGCAAATATTATAAAGGGAACAAGCCCTGCAATGCGATTTATAAACAGGTGGGGGAGTAATATTTTGTGTGAATAACTTATGCATCCTCTTTGCATAGCCTGTCACTTTTGCACGTAGTTCTCCTGTGAATATTATTTCATGCCTGTGCCGTGTCTCACCATAATATAAAGCTCCTTTTTCAACAGCGATGTTATGTGCTTCTTCGAGGCAAATTGCCTGGGCGCATAATTGTACTTCATCCCGTTCGTCTGGCTTTGGCTTACCCTTCTTATACTCTATGGGAACAGGCTTCCATTTACCCGCACGGCCCGGCAGTTCTATAGTCGTCTTATCATTCTCTATTACCTGTTGCCATTCTATCACATCAGCCCGACCGAATAATCCTAATTTTTTCGAAGCAAGTTGAACAGAGCGAAACCTGACAATATCCTTGCGTGTTTCCGTAAAAAACGGGTCATCAACCTTTTCATGGAAATGATGGCCTTCAACTGTTCTTACGTTTTCATCCCACTGTTGTTCAATATGTATTAAAGCCCATTGACGCTCGCAGAAAGCAATATGCTGGATACCAGAGAGCATCAAAAAGTCTTCGTCGCCGTATTCAATCATGTTAGCCGGTTTGAAAAAGCTTTGCATTTCAAAAATGCAAAGCTTTTAGTTCACGTTATTCAATTATCAAATCTCTTATTATTTCTAAATCTGGCTGTTGAGCGTGGTAAGCGATATAGTTATCAGCATTGTTAAACCAAGCTAAAACCGCTTCTTTTTTAAGTTTTGATGGTTGACCGGAAATTATCCGATCATAGCTGCTCCAGGGATATTGACGAAAATCATCGCATATTCCATGTAATTGAGGATTAGCATGGATATAAAAAACCAAATTAGCAAAATATTCAATGTTGGTAACTTCCTTACGTTTAAAAGGGTGCTCGATTAGGCTTCCATGCCTGTTCTCCTGCTTATTAATGGCTTTGGCAAAACTTGTAAATAAGCGGTGAAAGGATTGGCTGGAGGTATCTAAAAGCTTTGCATCTTCGAGATGCAAAGCTTTTCCAAACGCTTCCTGTTCCCGGACCCGCACCAGGAGGTGGAAATGATTTGGGAGCAAGCAAAACGCAAAAACCTCAATATGGGAAGATAAGTATTCATCCAGCTTGCGAAGAAAGAATTTATAATTCTCGGGTTTATAAAACAGGCTATCACCGTTATTACCACGATTAAATATGTGATAATATTTACCTTCTTCGAGAGGAATTTGGAGTTTTTTCATATTTTGTTGGTTTGAAAAGCTTTGCATCTGCGAGATGCAAAGCTTTTTTGGTTATAGCATTTCGATGAGTTCAACGCCTTGAGGCAATTGCTTATCTATTTCCGCTTTTGAAGTAACCGAATAATCGGTGAATGCTCGGGCTGGCTTTGATTCATCATTTCGTTTTACCTTTATGAGGTCGAATAGCTGATGTGCCGGCGCATTTCCCAAAGCGCTATCATGTTTATAAACTAAAAGCTTCCGTGTGCTCATCATGCCGCGGGCGGCAGAATGATCGTGATCGAACATGGTTTTTAGAGCACCCCAAAACAGTTTGAGGTCGTCTTCGTTAAATCCGGTTTGTTCGGCCAAATGGGCGGAAATGAAACCATGGGTAAGATAAAGACCGTACGGGATGGTAAATTTGCGCCCCATGGTGCGGTTATCACCACCTTGTTTTTCTGCTTCAGCTTCGGTAGCAACGGCCATACGGGTAATACTGTGTTCGAGGGCAACCACCGGTTCTATAGAACGACCAAAAGTTAATTGGATTGGGCCACGAACTTGTCCGCAATTAGGCGCAGATTTTAATGATAAGACAGCCCCAAAAGCGCGTATATCATAGAAGTTCTTACACATCCATTCTCGACCTTTTTCAGTTTCCTCTGCTTTAGGTTTTCGTGATTTAACGTTTTTAACCAAATTGTCAATCAACAATTTTATCTCCTTATTTGCGTTCGAAAATGATTTATTTTCTTTCCAAAACTCAGCAAGAGATTTTTTATCGAAATCAAATGAAACATTTAAGAATGTCATCATATCGCCTTTCTCGTTTTCTTCTTCTGAGAGAGTTAAACCTTCAGGCAAGGATAATTCAGAAATCTTCTCTACCAAACTTTCTGGTATTACACTTTTACCTCCTTCTCCAAGTTCAATTCCTAACTCTTTAAAAGCTGTCACATGCGATCTTCCTAAAACGGCTTTTTCCTTAATATAAATATCAAACGGCTTTTCAGCTCTCTTGACTATTTGTACAAAGTTTCTCACTTTGCGTTTCAGGCAAACATCAGTAACCAAACCCATACCAGTTTCGGCATCCACACGGGGAAGGTTTCCTGCATCAGGGTCGCCATTGGGGTTTCCATCAGTTACATCGAAAAGTAGAACAAAATCGTAACGGTTTTTAATTAATTCGGACATGGTATATTTTCCTTTCTATTTTTAGTTTTTGTTGTCTTTACTTGTAAATAAATCCTGGCGTTGGTGATAATAGCCAATAGCAAAACGACTTTGATCGTCGAGCGACAGATGAGCAGGCATACCTTTACTACTCACATTAGCCATTACCTCCTGAATGAGCTTTTCGAGATTGGTTTTTCTGCCCGGATGCAATTTAGCAAGGTGATGGTTGGTAAGGTTTAATAACCTTCCGAAAACTGTTACAGGAGTGCTCGAGGCCGCTCCATAATAGCGGTCTTTAATAGTCGCATTGATTCCTGGCTGTGCCTCTTCCTGAACTTTTTCAAGGACGGCAAACAGGCGGCCACACAAGTAGCCTTGATTTGTATTTTCTATGTCTAATGCCATGGTCATTTGTATTTTGTTTGTATTGTATATTCTATCTTTTCTGTTTAAATAAGCTTTAAGAATTGCAGCCCGAATGCGGTTTACGTGTTGTTCTGCACGTATACGACGGATGCATTGTTGCTGAAGGGTTGCAGGGTAAATAGATCCATCAAGTATACATTCAACCATTTTTCCAGCAAGATTTGGAGGTACATTATCTACTTTATATTCAAAAGATATATTGGAAAGTAAATTGAAAAGTGTAAAGTATTCTCGCTCATCATTTTTACCATGAATAATATCCAAATCGATAAAGTGTGTGGCAATTTTTTCGGCGAAGTCTTTTACTTTGCCAGTTCTCCAGAAACGTACTGATATGCGTGCTGCATTTGGAGCTATACCAAGAATATAAAACGGAGTATCGCCCTCTGTATTCATTTTCCCTGAATGGATAGATTCAAATAGCGCTTTCACTTCCCTTGCATTTCTATCCGGGTCTTCTTTTTGTGGTGCCGCAAAAAAAAACGGAAATATATTTTCGAAATCAAGTTCTTTTTCAGCCCAAAAAAGAATACTAGTGTCCGAAAGCCTTAATTTATTATTAGATTCTTTACCTAATAAAACATTTAGAGCCGTAGTATATGCGTCTTCTGCCTTTTTTGAAACCGGTGCATTTAACCCCTGCTCCTTATAATAGGAGTCATAACCTTTATTTGTTTGAAAGCTCACTAATTTACCTCCACTTTTGCCTCCTGGCAAGGATGTTGCCGTATGCAAAATCGCAATAGTACTGCGCTCTCCTGTAATTAAACAAACACCTTCTACATTTAAATCAGATGGTTCTCCTGCTGCTTCTTCCTTCGTAGATTCAATATTTAGGAGATTTTTTAAATCGTCATGCTCTGCGACAATTTTTGTATTTCCAGCAATACGAAAAGACAAATTACATCCAGATATTTTGCTGCAATCCTTCCAATTTTCATGATCAAAAACCTTTTGATATTGCTCATTTTGTCTCAAAAACTTTTTTACAGAAGCAAATTCCTTATTATTTGGATACTCATCTATAATTTTATCAATGAGAGTAATAAAAGTATCATGCTGTTTTTTAGCATCATCAATTAATTGATCTTTTGACTTTTTCTCATCTTTTTCTTTAGGATAAGCTAAAACGTAGCCATAATGATCCCATAAAACATTGGTTGTTTGAGAAGCATTAGCGCCTGGTCTGCTCTTTGTTTTATGAACTAAAAAGGTGCAAGCTCTTTTATTTTTTCCTTCTCCGCTTCGAGTATCTTCAAGATTGACAAAATTGCCATCTTCATCAATTACAATTAGAAATGGAATCTCTTTCCATTCATAGCCCTGAGGCGCCAAATCGCCTTTCCTTTGATAATAATCATATAATGCTTGAAGTATCATTTCCGCACCTCCTCGCTATCTTTCGATGGAACAATAACAACCCCATTGTTCATTTGTACTCTGAAGAACATGGCATTTGGCTCTTTCTCGTTGGTAAAATCCATATCGTAAAGCATAAATCCCATATCACGTGTTTCGGCTATCGCTTGTCTTTCTTCCTTATCAGGGTTTTCGACCAAACGAAAATGAGCAGAAAATTCCCGGCAGCCCAAGTAAGGCTGATTAAAACACTGACCTTTTCGTGCCCGGCGCTCAAACATGGCGTTGTACTTTCCTGGGTTCTCGTCCTTGCCTATCAACTGTTTTTCTTCTGGGTCAATAAGTTCATCAGGAGTTGTGTGCTTATGTTGTTTACGATTGTTGGGATTGATATACTCCAGTTCGGCATAGAGTCTATATCGCACATCGCGCAGAAAAAGACCGGCACGTTGCTGGCGATTGTCCTCGATAAACAAATGAGGACTACGCTCACTCATTACAGCTCCTACTTCGTTGCGTCTAACCGACACCCATTTAATGGGTTCGAGTACTTCAATTTTAGTTACGTTCCATCGAATGGCTGGTTTCCAGAAAATAGCCTCAAAAACGGCCCGTGCAGCCGACGGGGTAATTACATCGTAACTCACCCGCTCTACCTTCATTTCGGGTCGGGTAAAGCAGGCATAATCCCCCCAGACTTCAATGCAAAACTCTTTGTTGTAGTGTTCCATAAATATTTGTATTGGTAGTTCTTAAAAGCCTTGCTTTTTCAAAAAGCAAGGCTTTTGTTTCATAACTATATAATATGAATTTCTTCCAACCATTGGCCCTTACTCATTAAACCGGCTTTGGGGTTATAAAGTTTTTCGTAAGCTTGTATCCAACACCCATGTATCTGTTCAATAAGCCCGGCCTTTTTAATTTCTTCAAAATCATGAGCATTCACTGACACAGAAAATTGTTGTAATTTACGCATTAACCAAGGTTCGGGTCCTTTTCGTTTTAATGTCCCTATCAGGTTAGCCCCTTTTTTATATTCCACGAGAATGCTTTGTGCGCCCTTATCATCAATCAGTCTGAAATCGCGAGCGGCAGTTGCGAATTGAAATTTCATTTGCACTGCGTCTTTTACAAGTAGGTCTTCTATTTTAGGTTTATCAAAACCTTGAACTTTACTATAAAAGAGTGAGAAATACTGTTGAAACATTGTTGGACTAAGAAAGTCTTTTCCATAGTTTAAGTGCAGCAATTCTTTTAAAGTATCTGCACCTTTTCGCATTAACCCAGGCGGAGTACCTTTATTAGTGCAAAAAACTTTTGTTAAACCTAAATTTCCTTCTTTATTTAAATTTCCTTCGCGATTGCAACGTCCGGCACTTTGGGCAACTGAATCAAGCCCGGCCAATGCCCGGTAAACAACAGGAAAATCCACATCCACACCGGCTTCGATAAGTTGTGTACTGATAACACGGATAGGCTCACCATTTTTCAGACATTCCTTTATTTCGGTTATTGTATCCATGATATGAGCCGAACACATCACACGCGATAGATGGATGGTTTCTTCGGGCATCAGGTTGTACAGTTCGCGACAGTCTTTCCGGGTATTTACGATACAAAGTACTTGCTTGTGCTCCTGCAATTCATTGGCAATTGTTGTCCATTCCGTTGGCTCGTTTGTATTCTCTGGCATAAGGATTCTTACCCGCTTCAGGTCATTTGCCAGTTGTATAAAATCTGGTACAATTTCCCGGACAGATTCAGACTCAATACCTTTAAAAGCATGTTGCCCAGAACCACCAATAGTGCCGGTTAAAGCAGGCTGTGTCGCTGTTGAAAACAATACGGAAACACCAAAATTCTTCACCAATCCTATTAAAACAGAGAGTGTGGGTTTCAAAAATTCAGGTGGCAGCATTTGTGCTTCATCAAGAATGATAATGCTATTTACCAGATTATGCAATTTGCGACACCTCGAGGTTTTATTGGCAAATAGAGATTCGAAGAGCTGTACATTAGTAGTAACCACAATGGGGGCATCCCAGTTTTCTGCTGCCAGTTTTCTTTCGTTTGTATCAGTTTCTTCATCAATATTGCTGTGATGCTCAATTACATTGGTGTCACCAAAAATATCGCGATAAACCTGCGCCGTTTGGGTTATGATACTGGTATAGGGTATAGCAAAAACAATACGACTCTTGTTGTATTTTATGGCATGTTCCAATGCCCATGCCATAGATGATAGAGTCTTCCCACCGCCTGTGGGAACAGTGATCGAAAAAAAACCAGGTTCTTTTTCTCCTGACTTAATACACTGATTGAGTACTTCATTTCGGATATGGTTAACCGCGGTAACTGGAGCATTATGGGAAAGGGCTGCCATGTGATTTTCGAAAAGAACCTTTAGTTTTTCAATAGTATCATATGTGCCACGTTTAGCGAATGACTCTGGGTTCATGAAACGT